>JAABUK010000275.1_pt1 | contig 116020 bp, 140 predicted proteins | sample 5559141 | NCBI WGS metagenome assembly JAABUK01 (sample SAMN10711869, study PRJNA513367) | rock metagenome | isolation source: Antarctica rocks | place: Antarctica: Victoria Land, Pudding Butte nord | collected 2016-01-03 | reverse complement strand
CTGCCACCTGTCAGCTCCTTCCCGCCGAGCCCTGGCGCATTTGGGCACATGGCGCCAAATCCTCTGGCGGGAATGTTCCAGCCCCTGCCTATGGCACCCCCCACAAACCCCATGCTGGTCAACCAGCAGGTATGGACCCCTGCAGTATCACTTTAGGTCCAGTCACCAACTGCACTGACCTAGGCGTGGTGGCATCATGCCTACATGTTACGTACTGGTGGTTTGCTGACTGCTCAACCAAGACCTCGTGTGGGGCATTACTAAGGAGTGCATGTGCCTGATTCCAACTGTTGGGGACACCGAATGAATGAGTGAACAAAGAGGCAAATGAACAAATGAATGAATGAGCAAGTGAATGAACACATGAATGCATGAAGGACTGCCTGCATGACTGCATCAACACAGTGCGTGATCGAAACATTGAACGAATGAACGCATGCATTGTTGCAGGCTGCAGCAGAGAAAGCCGCCAAGGCCGCCAAGCGCCTCTACGTGGGCAACCTCCCCTTCGAGACCAGCCAAGCTGAGCTGACCTCCTTCTTCGACACCATCATGGCAGACACGGGCGCCGTGGCAGCAGACACCGAGGAGCAAGGCTCAGCTGTCACCTCCTGCACTCTGTATGACCGGTCCTCTGCTGCTGTTGGGCCCAAGGCCAAGTACGCCTTCCTGAACCTGCGCTCGGTGGAGGAGACCAGCAACTGTGTGGCCTTTGATGGAGTGTATTTTAAGACCAACTGTCTCAAGGTGGGGTGCTTGTCTATAGTCAGTCTCTCTGTTTTTGTTCGAGTTGCGTGCTATTTTTGAGGCGAGAACAGATGGCAACCTATGCACCGACACTTGTTGCGCAAGTTTGAGTGACCATCCACTAGTACCAAACCATTGGACTGTCCTGACTTCTAATGACTGTGGCGCTGCATTTTGTTGCTCATTTCAGCCCTAGCAAGACATCTCAGCCTGTTGCTCCACAAGTCCTGTCACAGCAAGCAGGTTTGATGAGCCACAAATGGCTTGAAATCCAGGATTGCAAGATGCTAAGCACAAGTAACAAAACGTGCCAGCTAGCCGCCCTCACCTCAAAATTACCATGTAGTGATCTTGCTGCACAACACATTCTGGTTGTGTTCATGGTAGTGCTTTTGTTAAGGTTTGGTTCTGGTTTGTGGTTGTGCTCCAGTGTTGTTTTGATTGTGGTTGTGCCTTGTGGCTGTGTTCCTTGTGGCTGTGTTCCTTGTGGCTGTGTTCCTTGTGATTGCGATCGTGATTGCCGTCATGGCCCTTTGGTTGTGAATGTGGTTGTGGTGTTTTTGTTGATGGTGCTAGGGCTGACATTGTACAGGTCAGTGTTGTGGTGGTTGTTGTGAATGCTGTTAACATGTTATGTGATGGTGGACAGGTGCGGCGGCCAGATGACTATGACGCAAAGAAGGTGGCAGATCTAGGCCCCAGTGAGCCCTCTCAGACCCTCAACTCACTGGTTCTATCTCAACTCAAGCGGCCACCGCCACCACCGCCAGCCCCAGTCCTGCCCCCTGCCCCTGTCATGCCCCTGGGTCCCACCCCTAGCGGTGAAGTAGAAGATGGGGAAGTTGGGGTTGCCGCTCCTGTGGTGACCAGAGTGCTCAAGCTGGAACACATGGTGAGTCATGCAACCAGCATTTAGAATGACTTAATGATCAAGAATTTTCTAGCTCTATGCTTACAACTTTCTGGGTCTGCTTACAACTTTCTGGGTCTCTGCTTACAACTTTCTGGGTGTATGCATATAGAAATGCCATATGATCATTGGACCCTGATTGTTTGCATCAAAATGTTGACGCACGCAATCAGGTACCCAATTGTTGCAGCACATAAGCAGGAGCATCCCCTGCTACACATTCTGGAGATGTGTCCCTGGGGTTGCTCCTACTTGCGTGCTGCTTCATCATCAGCAGAGTTGGTCTGATTTCTTGATCATGCAGATGCCACTTCTGAGTTCTGCGTCCACAGAGTACGGCTGTGCTTGTGTGTGCAAACAGCATGTGCCTATATTACGGCATGGAACTCCCTGCTGCGCCTCATGGACATTGAGTCACTGCAAGGAAAATTGCTGCCCTGTTATTGCCTTGTTATACTCTGCAGGAGCTGTCTGGATTGTCTGACCCTTGATTCTGTAGCTTTTGATTTTGTAGCCCTTGATTCTGTCGCCCTTTGGCTCACAAGCAAGAACCTTTCGCCATGCAGGTTGCCCGTGATGAGCTGTTGGATGAAGAGGAGTACAGCGATATTGTGGATGACATCACTGAAGAGATTGAGACCAAGTATGGGCACATCACCCAGATCGCAATCCCTCGCCCTGCTACCCCTGCAGACAGGGTCAGTCCCCTCACCACCCCTACATTCACAAACCATGCATTCTGACAGGCTCTGCAGATCAGTGCATCTGAGGGGGGCCAATTCCAGTGATGTATTACAAAACACATTTTCATGCATTCAATACAATACATTATGTATTGTTCTGCATAGAGGGTTTGGTCTGAGGTTTAAGACTAAAGGAACCTCCACACTGCCAAGTGTGCTCTGATGAAGTGATGTGCCTCGCTCCAGTGGGCATTTGCATCTATGACAATGCTCAGTGGCTGACTGTTTTCAGGGGCTCTAATCTCTTGTGCTGTTCGATGCAGGTGACAACAGGAGTTGGTTTTGTGTTTGTGGCCTTCGAGGATCCTGCTGCTGCAGTCAAAGCTCAGAAGGCCCTGCATGGCCGTATGTTTGGGGAAAACAAGATTGATGCCAGCTACTACAATGAGGCTCAAATGCAGCAGAAAATCTTCCTGTGATTGGATCAAATGGTTTGCACATGTCTTGCTGCTGCAAGTGCTTAAGTACTGACATCTCTCTGATAATTTTGTGCTTTCGCATTGAGTCTACCAAGGCCTGTAATGAGACCCCAATGTAGCAAGATATCGTGACCTGTAATCCTGTCTTGACACGTTTGACATGAAGGCCTCCATTCAATATTACTGCCAACGACGTGTAAACGTGGGCTATTCACCATTAGCTGCTTCAGCTTTGATGTGGAGATTTGAAACTGTGCATAGTCAAATGGCATGCATGCAGCGCTTTTATGTCAGCATTCACATCATCACGATGTTGGCACAACGAGGCCTCCAAGCAAGCTTGATTGCGTGAAGCTTGAGTTATCGTTTGGACGCAGCAAAGAATAGCAAGATCTGCCAAACATGTAAGAAACCATCTGCAGAACGAATGTGTGTCCACATGAGGCTTCCCAAGAAGCTACAGGTTTGACTAATGAGAGTATAATGATGTTGGGCAACTACCATCCCAGCCTTGCACAAGCAGCACATCTCCTCTGCATCCCCTCCAAAGGTCAGACACCTGCATGTTCATGATGCCACTAGTTGCTCCACCTGGACGATCCAGGTTGACAGCAAATGCACCTGTCAACGTAAAATGCAAAGTCTTGCTGTCAAGGTCCATTCACAGCCAGGCCAGGTGCCGATTTTGTTGGACAACTCCCATGTCAGCAGTGGATCAAACTGGCTTGGCAAGCCATAAAGCCATGCCAACATGCGAGGTCACACATACATGTAATAATGCACACTTGGCAGCTGGCTCAGCAAGTGACGGGCAACTCACTGTTACCTGTGTTTGCAGTGGAGCGAGGAGTGCCCGCTGGTCCTGTCGTGACATCCATGTTTCTGAAGCTTTGCAGCAAGTTGCCGTTGACATCAGACTTGCTCCCTTGCTGCATCCTAACAGCTCTCAGCAGGTCACTGCAAGCAGCAAGAATCAGGTTTGCAATGCAGATCTGCAAACCACCTTTGATCAGCTTCAAGTAAGTTTGTTAAAGTGTGTCTGGAAGTGCAACAAGTCTTTTGAGCTCTGGGCTGCTGCCTTAGGAGGCTCCTGTTATGATCGCTGAAAAGCGTAAAATGTTTTTTCCCCTTTTTTTCCTTCAAGTTTTGTCCTGTCAGCTCTCTGAGCACCTCTCCTGGAAGCGTAACACTTGCACCTCATAAAAACCCAGGCCTCAACACACTTCTTGGGTGTCTGCACAGTCATTTTACTTTCAAGAAGAATTCTAATTTATAAATCTCCAAGATCATGTAACAAGATCATGGGCACACATGTCAAAGCCATCATCATGAGCAGCTTCGCTAACACTTTGTCACAAACGCAACAGTGCGTGATGAAACCAGTCCTGAAATGTGCCAAGCTTCCTCACAGCATAGCTCACCTGTCAGAGCCATCATCAGCAGCAGCAGTGTTGCGGGGAGTTCCCCCACCCCCCTCCAGGGCCCCAGACCAAGCACCCCCCCCACACTTGCTTGCTAGGCTGCCTGGTACCCCTCCAGCCATGATCTTGCCTTGAAACTGCTGCAGCTCTATCACTTCATTGGGCTTGTGACTGTTCCTCCTAGCACCTGCATTGCCGTCTCAGTCTTGTGTGTCCTGCTACTACATGATGCAAGGCGTTCATACATGATGCAAGGCGTTCATACATGATGCAAGGTGTGCATAGATGCTTGCCAGTCCGTCTGTTGCAATCAGTGATTCTACATGGGATGGGGTGCAATTGCAGCTGCAGCTGTGCATGCTAGCATGTAATGCGACCATGCCTTACATTCTGTTGCACGCAGATCTTGCAACAGAGCAAATGTAATATAGCTATAACTGTAACTCTGTTCATGGCCCGCACAAGCATGATATGAAAGACACACTGGACCTGAACAAGCAGCAGCGCAGCAGAAACCACAGCAGGACATACAGTGCAAATTTGATGATGACTAATTGCAAGGAGGGCAGTAGCCTCACCGGGCTGTTTGGATCTGCCCTGGGCCTCAGCTGCAGACACAGCTTCCTCCAGAGCTGCCTTCAGGGGTGACACCTCTTGCTCCTGCTCTTCTTCCTCAAACATGGCTGGCGCTACCTGCGTAGCACAACTGAACATCATCTTTTTGCATCGGCATTGTTGGTGGCATGTATGATTGGAGGAAATTGATACCTGTGGCCAGATGTTTTACATCAAGATCATCTTTGCAGCCGAGGCTGAGCAGACTTTGCATTGCAACACACTGCATCACATGTAGTCTGTACTAAGTGTTGTAAGGGATTTGCAAACTGATACAAAGCCATGGTATTCTGTGTCATAAGACAAGCAGCACTATGACGCAGCAACTGCCAGCTGGATGAACAAGCTGCATGGCCTCAACAATCCTACGTGGAAATACTCATGGCAACAGGAAGACCTGAAATAGTTGACAGCTGGGAAATGATTGCTGCACGATTCAAGCACATCTGAAGACTAGCCACTGTGTCACCACAGCGCTAGTCAATCCCAAACATCTAGTTCAATTCAGAAACGTCATCCTTACGCTGGAAGTCTAAACTCAGAAACGTTTGGGGACAGTAAAAACATGTTTCTACATTGGGAAGATGTTTTAGGGGTAGTCAATGCTGCATGCAATGATTGGGCCAATCGGATGACAAGGATCTGACCATTGAACTAGTCAAAATAGCCAAAATAGTCAAAATAGCCAAAATAGTGTCAGATTGGGTGGCAAGGATCTGACCTTTGAAGCAAATCTGGTGACCCAAGGGTGCTGCTGCAGCTCAGCAACGGTGGCCCTCTTCTTCTCCTCCTTCACCAGGCACTGCAGCACCCCACATGTGGCAACCTCAGAAGCTTGTAGTCATGATGACGTGATCATGCAGCAGTGGATGATTGCGCCATGTCACATGTGAGCATGACAGAAGATGTGTGTCCAACAGATGTCATCAAGGAAGTGTTAGTCATCAAGATGTCATCAGGAACTGCTGGTCAGTACCTTGGCAAAAAGTGGCAAAGGCAACTGGGCCAGGCAAGAGTTAAAAGGCAAACAGCACATGGCAAAAGGCGTTAGGCAAAGGGAAGAGACAAAAGGCCATGGCAGGGGGCAATGCTCAAAGGGCAGAGCTTCTTGTCTTTCCCTCTTCATGGAGCAACTTCTCTTTGAGGGCAACGATGAGAGCAACGAGACAGCGGGGACACAGCATCGGGCAAGGGGGGGGGGGGAGGGGGGGGAGTAGGAAGTGCAGTTGCAGAAGGCAGACAGCGGAGGGCAGAGGGCAGGGAAGGAGGGCCGAGGGCAGGGAAGGAGGGCCGAGGGCAGCTTGCCTTCCTCATGAAGTCTTTGCTATCCTCAGAGAGGTGGCGCGGGTAGAAAGGCTCTCCACTTTCAATCAGCTTAAATGTGCCCTCCCTACATTACACTCACACAGTCACTCGGATTTTACCCCATGACAGCGCGTAGCAGAGCATTCACATCACCTCAATGTTGACATAAAAATTCAACCCCTGTCTGTGCAAAGTTTCTGCAGCGCTAAAATACTTCTGCCAACAAGCTTGCCTCTTGTCATACACATACTGCTGCATACACGTCAGGGCAAATGCCACAGCGAATGATGTGACCGCACAAGCACATGCCAAATTGCAGTCGAAAGATGCAACTCAATGGAGAGTGGAATGACCTACTTGGTGTCTGCTTCAAAGGCTGGCCCACCAATCAGCAGCTCATAGGTCAGAATGCCCACTGCCCACACATCAGCTGCCTTTCCATAGTTGGCCTTGGCCCCACTACCAGCAGGGGCGTCCCGGGGGGCACCCCCAGCCAGACTGGTGGAGATTCTCACAATCTGCATGAAGTACATACACACATACATGCACCTCTGACAGGTTCTGGAGAAATATGTATAGACCACTACAGATGTGGCTCTGATCTGACTGCCAGCAGGGGCATCCTTTTTTGAGGGATGGGGAATGAGGGTGGAGGGGGGCAGGCTCTAGGGTACCCCATGGTAGAGCAGCAGGCATTGTCACAATCTGTTCACGACGTGCTTTTCACATCTCCTGAGAGCAGCAGTTCATTAGAGGGGTGGTTGGCGGGTTGAGATGCAGTCGGTCAATCCACAATTGAGTCATCAGAGCTACCTGGCCATGTTGACAGGAGATGGGATGATTGTATGTCTACCTGCTAGCAAGCACCACTACTGATGACCAAAGAGCAAGGCTGCCTCACAGCAAATAAAGTTGGCAAGGCTGTGAGTGGTGCAAGCTGGGCTTGGTAGGAACAGCCAACACATGTAGCTTGCAAGATGCCTAGATTTGCAAATGGTGGGCGCGTTTATGGGCATGTACATAGGCCGAGAATGCTGCATGCATCCGTCGTGCAATCAAATGCCTCAGATACCTGTTGTTGATGTTGAACACCAAAAAATAAAGTAATGAGTTGACAGCATGAGGTTTGAACAATAAAAACAAGAGTCCATCTGACCAACAGAAAGGCCGAAGCAAATGAGATGTCAATTCTATCTGGCTTTAACACACATGAGTTACACTATTGGAAGGCATAACAGCTATTACAGTGCAGCTAACCTGCAGATGTAATGAGCCTGATTACAACACGAGCTGTGATCTTATGTGCCATACACACTAGCATGCTATGTTGTCATTGTAAGCACGCATGCCTGCAGCGAGCACGTGCAAGGAAGAAGAAGGAGGGAAATTTTAGACGCCATGCTTCTCAGAAGATCCACTGCAGAGACAGACATGCGCTAGCAAGGATGACTAGTCACACACACAGACAGAGATGAAGTACCTCAGGGGCCATGTAGTCCAGGGTGCCCACTCTGGAGATGGGGGCCTGTGCATCAGTGTTGATGGCCAAGCCAAAGTCTGCCAGCTTGACTTCGTACTCCTCACTCAGCAGCAGGTTCTCCGGCTTGATGTCACGGTGCATGATGCCCTGCAGACTCAGCCGGTTTGTGTCAGCTGGTGCAGCCCTTGGACTCTCCCGCAAGATATTGCCGACGCCCAATAATAATAATAGTGATGATCAAAACGCTTTCCAGCTCATGATGAGCTAGGTATGTGCAGGACAGTGACAGTGCATAAGCAGATTGTGCCTTGCTCATTTGCAGTTCTAGACGCTTTTGTCCTGGTGCAGCTTCAGGCTGCTGCCTCAGGAGGCTCCCATTATGATTGCTGATAAGCATAACCTTGTTTTTGTCCCTTTTCCTGGTGCTTGACCCCTGCACTGATGTTGTCATCATCTTGATGTCTTATTACACGACTCCGGCACTCATGCAGTTACTTATCATGCTGTAGCTTATGAGCAAAAGAGATTGGCAATGTCTCCACGCCTGCAATGAGGTGTACAAACGCACTGGACTAATGCAGGCAGAACTGATGGAGCTGACATGACTGATCCTTATAAGACTTGTCCTGCATGTATCTAGCTCATCATGAGCTGGAAAGCGGTTTGTTGTGAATCTTACTAGTACATGACTTACCTTGTCATGCATGTGTCCCAGGGCTGCCAGAACAGGCACCATGACTTCACCGGCCACCTGATCTTCTGCTAGGTAGCCCCCAGCTTGGGCCAGCTGAGCATACAGATCACCCCCCAGAGCAAACTCTTGCACCACGTAGATGCCTTCCTCGTCCTCAAAAGCTGCATAGATCTGGACTATGCTTGGGTGCTGAAGAGACGCTTGCAGCTCAATCTCACGAGCCATCTGTCAAAGAGAAGAAAAAGTAAAGTGTACGCTTTGCAGCGATCATGACGGGAGCCTCCTAAGGCGGCAGCTCGGAGCCACCTGTCAATGGAAAGGACGAGGCTGAATGTGTGTGGTGTCTCCTATTGATACGATGCATCCTAAAGTCTTGTGCGGATGATCTCCATGTCTGATTTACATTGCCTGTGCAGGAGCACAATGCAGCAGCATACATGTGTTGCTACAGGGTGCAGTTTGCACATTGTGGATTGAATGGCCATGCTGCAGTACATAGGATGTGCAGTCTGGCACATGATTTGTTTCAGTCAAAGTGCAGCGCACACATCGGATATGCTCTCACTGCAGGGTGTCCTTCTACGGCAAGCTGCGCTTTGTCAGCTGGACACACAGAGCCTGTCATATAGATCAGTTGACATACAGAGCAACGCACTGACACACTGCTTGGCCCCTTGGGGAAGCTGTTGCACCAGGTGGCAACACACGAAATGCTGGGCATAAGAAAGCACAGACTGGGGTGAAGAGAAAAAACATGTTGTTGATTGGTGCATGCATGCCTGCCTGTCTTGTCCAAGTATGTAAACAATACCTGGCGTGAGCTGATGAGGTTCATCCTGTCCTTGTGGTATGACTTAACAGCCACGTGAATGCCACTCCGAACATCAACACAGTGCAGCACTGCAGACAAGTGACCCTCCCCCACTTGTTCGATTATCTCAAAGTCTTCAATCGACCTGCAGGACGGAGCAACAGTGTTCTGAAGTGGGACCAAATTCAGATACATCGCGTGCAGCTATCCATGATGTGTACACAGGTTGCAGCGGCATGGGCTGTACCATGGTTGTCCGGCTGGTCGCTGCAACTCTTCTGGGCATGTTTCCGTCTGCAAGATAGTTTTGCTGCCTGAAGCGGTCCTGCATTGCATTGTCATGTTCACTAAGTGCGAACAGAGATGCAGTCAAAATCTACATAGGATAGCAATAGGCAAGCTGCTCTGAGCGGCATGCATGCCTTCCAGACGCTGTTGCTGACTCCCTTTGTGCCTTGATGCCGGGAGCAGATTTTGCTGACGTTTGCACTGACAAAGGCTCTGATCTTGAGGGCGACATAGACCTAGGCTGAGCTTGCGCCATAGTGCCGGCAGGCTTTGCGGATGGCTGCAAAGGTTTTCGATGCAAAATGCTGGCCGGCCGCCTGGTAGTGCGTACGCTTGTTTCGACGCTTACGGTTGATGTTTCTTGTCTGATGTTAGCGCTCTAATTGCTGACTACAGCTACAAGTACCGGCGTTCGTCTAGACTCCTCCTGGCGTGCATGCACCTGATCGCGTCGGGCGCCGGTAACACCAGCAAATGTGCAAACGAACCTGGTGCCAGGATCTGCAGTTGTATGCCTGTTGTGTAGTCCGTTTGCGGCTAGCTGAACGCTAGTGTACAGCGTGCGCCGAGCGGCGACTGCTCGTGCATGAACCGACATTGCCCTCCTCGTGAAATCGGGGATCAAAGCCATTGCTCAGCCCTATAGGGAAAACAATAACCTAGTGCCTATATGATGAATACCCTGAGACTCATTTAGGCGTGATTTCGCCTGACAAAGATCGACGTACTCAGCAGATGCTTCCTCAGCTCAAAATTCAGGCAACAATTCTGTTGGAACCTGCCTCCATTTGCAGCTGACACACAAGTATATGCCTGCTATGGGGCCTTACGGCACGGCGTTGGACTTCCGGCAAATCAGCCAACACCAGATCACCTCGCTAGGTCGCAAGCGTCCTCGCAGCCAACGAAACAGTTGCATACGCAATGCAGCAGTGAGTATGCAGTCTGAAGTACAGCTGAGGCATGGCCATTCTCAATGGCACGCTCACCTCTTATGTGTACACTCGCAGACTCTGGAAGCGCCACAGCAGACACGGTCACTTGGGGAGACTACCCGGCCACAATTTCCTATATTGCATCAAGAAGTTAACGGCAAGCCTTTGATATATTTGGATAACTCAGCGACGTCACAGAAGCCAGACCAAGTCAGACAAGCGATGGACAATTACTATGGGGCCGCAGGCTACAACTCAAATGTGCACAGAGGTGTCCACCATTTAAGCTCAAAAGCCACTGCAGCATATGAGCAGGCCAGGGACAAAATAGCAAACTTCATAAACGCACGCAGCAGCCGGGAAATTGTGTTTGTCAAAAATGCTACTGAGGGTCTGAACCTGATAGCGAACACTTGGGGTACAAAGAATATCAAAGAAGGGGATGAGGTAAGCTTCCCAACAATGGAGCAACTCTGCATGACACCTTCATCTGCATGTTTGCAATTTGCCATCAATGCTTACATTGGCAAGGAAATCGAGAAGCATGCCCATGTTCAGAAGCCTTTTGCTTAAGCTGCTGTGTGCAAGAAATGCTTTGACCTCATTCTTGCACTAGCAACCTGTTCACCTTGGCATTATGGTGACAAGCCGTGCGTTCTTTGATGTGAATTATTGCTTATGCTGTCGAGTACGTACATCCTTGCTTTGACCTGTCACACAGGTGAAGGTGTGTTGCTACATTGTTTGCAGATCATACTGTCTGTGGCTGAGCATCATGGCAATCTAGTGCCTTGGCAGTTGCTGGCTGCAAGGTCAGGAGCAGTCCTGCGCTTTGTACCTCTCACACAAGACAAGTCTGAGCTAGATATGGCGGTATGTCTTGGCATGCTGCATTGCCTGCCTGCTTGATCAAAATTGTTGCGGTGTCAGTACACAAGGGCGTTGTAACATGCAGAGTGTTGTGACACGCACAGCGTCATGACATGTCATGTGTGCTTGTCAACCACAGTCTTGGCCTGATTGGTGCTAATCTGCATCAGTTTGGGTTCTTCATTGTGACAAGGGTAACATACATATTGAGAAGGGTGATATACAGTGGTGGGCCCAACACATGAGTTTGCGAAGCACTGCAAGGGACTCATCTTTGACTGAAAGATGTGTACATCCAGGAGTTCCATAAGCTAGTGAATTCCAAGACCAAGCTTGTCTCCCTTGTACATGTTTCAAATGCGCTGGGTACAATCCTGCCCACACAGGAGATTGCAGAGGCAGCTCAAAGGGTGAGTCACACACATGCAGTTCCTGTCTTCATAGACCTTGCTGTTAGTGCACTCTTCAGTACCTCTGATTGCAACTTATCTTGTGTGTGATGCTATGCACAAAGCAGCTCCTCTTCATCTGCCCTGTTCCGCTGTCATCACTCCCTTCTTGTGCAGTTGCTGCTGCACTCACAAGCACTGTCAAACATAACAGCATGCTCTACAGTGTCAAAGCAAACCCTCCTTGAGCTACTGCATCATTATGCGCAGGTTGGAGCAAAAGTGCTCTTTGATTGCTGCCAGTCAGTGCCTTGTAGACCAACTGATGTACAGCAGCTTGGGGCTGACTGGATTGTGGGTGCTGGACACAAGATGTGTGGGCCCACGGGGTCTGCTTTCCTCTGGGGCAAGTATGTCCTCCTACCTTCATTGTACAGCCAGGAGCTTATGCTCCAGGCTGCCACCTTAGGATTCTCCCGTCATGATCGCGAAAAGCGTAAACCTGTCTTTTACTGTCTTTTTTCAGCTAGGAGCTTGCCTGCTTGCAGCCACAGAGTTGCAACTGGAGCATCTGAGCAGCGGTAGATAGACCCAGAGTTGCATGTGGTGTTTGTATATCTTACTTAACTTCAAGACAGCCAAGGCAATAGCTGCTTACAATCAGCAAGGCGGCCCCAATGTATGTCAAGCCCATGTTGGAGCATTATACTCTAGACATGCGCAAGGCAGACTGCTCTGGAAAGGCAAGACTTGTCCCGCACGTACCTAGTTCAACATGAGCTGGAAAGCTATTTTTATTTTTATTATTATCATCATTATTCCTATTCTTATTTCTGAAGAAGAATAATAATAATAACAATACTAATAATAATAACTCTGTGACTGATCCAACTCCTTACTAATGAGCAGGCTTGAGGTGCTGGAGCAGATGCCGCCCTTCCAGGGTGGTGGGGAGATGATCCAGGATGTGTACCTTGATCATTCCACCTATGCAGAGCCACCATCACGCTTTGAGGCAGGCACTCCTGGCATAGCAGAAGCCATTGGCTTAGGAGTTGCCTGCGACTATCTCACAGATATTGGCATGGAGAACATACATCGGTATGAAGAAGAGTTGGGCGGCTACCTATATCAGCAGGTTTGCAATTTTCTTCATGTCACTCATCTGAGTTTTTTTTGTTGGTTTGGGCATTGGGAGCTTCAGCCTGCAGACTTGCATCCCAAAAGTATCAGTTGCCTCCCATGTACATGGACTTGCAAGCTCAAACAAAGATGCTGCCCCATGTGCTGTTGCATCACTTTTGTGTTTCAAGACTGTTTGGCACAGCAGATAGCATGCTCATGAGGGCTCATAAAGTGATGATGCTTGCAGCTTTATTGGGCGACATGCTGCTAGCATGCAGTAAGCTCGTGACCTGCACAATGAATTCATCAGATCTGTTCAATAAGTTGCCATGGATGTGGAGTCAATGAAGGACTGTTTTGTGCAGCTGAGCTCACTCAACAAGCTGACAATCTATGGCCCAAAGCCAAGCAGAGGAAGAGCAGCCCTGTGCAGCTTCAATGTTGAAGGGTTGCATGCGACTGATATCTCAACTCTACTAGATCAGGAAGGTAAGCTTGTGCCTGAGCACAAGAATGCCGGCTGTGCCTTGACGTACAGGTCCTGAGATCTCTTCCAGTTGGACCATGAGCAACACATTTGTTTTCCTGTTGCGCATGTGCGCCCTCAGCTCAGCAGCAGGCATGTGTTATTGGAAACTTATCAGATGCAGAGAAACTGCTTTGCATGTACACTGTTTTCTCGCAGCCTTCATCTTGTCTCTGGGTGGATGTGCAGGCGTAGCTGTTCGGTCAGGGCATCACTGCACGCAGCCGTTGCATAGGGCATTGGGCATCCCTGCATCTGCTAGAGCCAGTCCTTATTTGTACAATACACAAAGTGAAATAGATAGTTTCATTGAAGCGCTTCAGAGCAGCATTAAGTTCTTCACAGACATGGACATGTGAGCCATTTGTGGCGTGATAGCTTTTGAGTTTGTGTGATAGAAATATGCTGACCACCTTATGTCAGTCCGTATGCTGGTTGGTCACTGGTCCCGACAACATCCATGCGTTGATGCTGATCAACTAGTGGTCATGTTGCTTGCGGTTTTGGTGACTAATGCTATTTCATTACCCTATCATATACCTCAGCCTGTAACACTAGATAATTGCAATGGTGCTTCCTTGTGCCGAAAGGACATGACTTACCAACTTAGACACGACTCAGAGAGCAGCGCACGCGAGCAGTTCGCCTTGACTCGCACACAGCAGAAATTTTTGCACTACGCAATGTGCATTCCCAACACGAATTGACAACACCACTGAGTACGTCCAACAACCGCCTGCTGTCGACAGGCGCAGGCAGTCGTTGCATCCCAGGAGGGTTGAGTGTCTAAGCCAGCCCGACCACAGCTTAGGAGCTACCAGACAGAGCACGCAGCCGGGGCTCAGCGTGCTTTGACGGACTGCCTTGTAACGTTCAAATGTTTCTTGACCCCAGTAAGCCTTGAGTAAGCCCCCAGCATGCTTTTAGCCCGTAACGCACCAGCTCAATTTAAACAGCGAGCAAAAGTAGGTAGTGTGCTGTGTGTCTCCTGGTGCTGTCTTTATGTTGCGCAACAGGAGAGGTCACTCGCTAATGGACACAGGGAAATAATGGACCTTGTTCAACTTCGTGAAGAAATTTTGAGCAAAGACCTTCCCCCTATGAAGAAGGCTGAAATGTTCATGAAACACAAGGCCACCTTGAACCTTAACCACCTTCAATGGCTTTTCTTCACATATCCTTTGCCTAAGGAGGTTGCGGTTGCTATGATTTTCTTGAGCTGCCACCGAGTAAGTTCCAGCTTCTGGTTGTGACCTGTGTGATTGCATAATTGCATTTGAGCTTTGCAAGCATCATGACGAAAGGTGATGCTGGTGAACAACAACGGCAGATTCAGGTCCTTAAGTCACGTGTGGAAAGCATGGTAGAGGAAAAGCTTGCAGAAAGAAAATTAGGTACAGCACTGCATGCCCTTTATGGCAAGCGAGCCCATCTCAAAATTGTCATAGCACATGCAATGTGTCACATGCAGGCCATCGCAAAACACAATGAGACTTCCATGTTTGAAGTAGATTTCCTGCCTTTCACTGACCAGAAGAGGCTTCTTCGCAGCCATGTTGGTGGTATGATGCGCCATGAATACAAGCATGTGAAACAGTTGAGTCACAGCCATGTCTGCTGTTTAGAGACATGTTCACTGTTACATCTTTTGGCTTTAACAATGCTTGTTTCAGTTAAGACCTGCAAGCGTTTCATTGAGTTTTCACAATTTAACATGAGGCGTTGTGAGAACTATGGACCTTAATCAACATATTGTGCCCTGCCAAACTGTCAAGCTTGCAATGATCAGCAGTGATCCCTAGCTAATAGTGCAGTGCTGACAGACGTCCAAGTCTTCAGCAACATGCGGCATGCTCAAGCAGCTGAATAAGGGAACCTGTGCTACTTGTACAAGTGTCAGGTACTGGTAGCTATATCAGAAGTAGTAGCTGCCCCTGTGAATGTCTTATGCAAAAACAGCTGCAATGCTTCATTGATGACAGATTTGACAAATGGGGACATGTCCAAATCCTCCTGCCCAGGCTGACCACTGAACCTGATCCACTACCTGGAATTTCTGCTGCTGCATGGAGGGGGTTTTGCTCAGCAAGTATATGCAGTAGGCTGAGGTGTTGGCTGCAGTTTTGTAGCCTGCTAGGATCACGATTTTGCTTTGCAGCGCAATGTGTGTGTGCAGATACAGCGCAAGCAGTGTGAAGCAATCTGCATGTCTGCAGCATCAGGGTCTGTGCCCTAGACTGGTTGCAGCAGTCAACATTGTGGTGGTGGTCTGTGATGTACTCTGGCTGCTGATGCACAGCAAGCACATTGACAAATGATGTGCATGCCCATGTGCCCAGCTCTGGTTCCAATAGTAGCGTGGCTGTATATGCTCGTACTGTGTGCATGCAGATGTTGCAAGACACACAAGCATATTTTGTCACTTACATATGCTCCTGACAGCAAAACAGGGTAGCAATGCTCATGTGCTGTATATCGCTGATGGGTGCTTACACAGTGTGTAAAAAAGTTCCGGTGACCTTGTTGTTGGCCTATTGCAACAGGCTCATGTAGTGAATGTACCATATAGGCTGTTTATTCCCCTGCCTTTCTAAGCAGCTGCTGTTGCAGTTCCACTGAAGATGTGACTCTCACGCTCATTGCAAGATACAACTGATATTGCCTCAATGACATGTTCCATGACCATACCAGCTCGCAGCATCTGAGCACACACAAAACTGTGCAACTCGCATGGGTGCTACAGTCTATGCAAACTTCAGACCTGCCAAGGGTCAGAAAGCGTTTGGAATGTATCACTGCACACAGTTGGGTGCGAGCTGGTGCGAGGCTGTACAGTCATGCTTCCAAGTGTCCACTGTGAGTCACAGGGTGTGACAGACATGACTAGTCATACATAGTCTACATCATAGTCTAAGGGCCCGCCGCTGCACTCTCAGCCGCAGCTCCTGTTTGAAATTTGAGCTGTGTCTGCAACTTGTGTCTGCAACACAAGCCGCTTCCTTTGCGCAACAGCGGCTGCTTTTGTCCGTTTCGAACGCACAAGTACCGCTGACATCTCGCCATGCTAGCATGGATGGGGGGCAAACGCAGCAAGCTCAAGCACGCAAAGAAGCAGGAGGGGCCCGGCAGACGCAGCTTACACGTGCAGATAGGCAGGCAGCATCAGTTCATCGAGCCAGCAAAGGCAAACGCACAGAACACCCTGCCCAAGCCGGTGCGGAAGGCGTCCCCAGCAAGAGAGCACACACGGCAACGACGACCGTTGAGGACAATGCTCAACCTGCAGTCCTACTCTTAAAGCAGAGCAATAGCTCGTCCAGCTATCAACAAGACCGATTTGACCAGCTTCCAACAGACACTGCGAAGAGTGTGCCTGTGAGACAAGGTTCAAGCCAGTACTGTCAAGCAACCAAATGTGATGAAGACACTGTTCATAAGTGTGGACAGCCTGAGAAGGGCAGTGTTGAACACAAGTACAGCAAGAAAGCAAACAACGCATCACTATCTTTGGACGTGCAAGCAATAGAGCTCCCCCATTGAATTCACGCTCATTGCACAGCAAGATATGTGCACTTGCCTGACTGACCAATGGCCTGTTACTTGAGCAAGCTTCCAGTGCTAGAATATTGCAGACATGGGTTTGGGGCAATCACATTAGATGCACATTTGCACATGTGCTTGTAACCGATCAGTGCCGTGACGCCGAGCTTAACATCGAAGCTCAGGGTCAGCAAATAGACATATGCCACTAATTGCCTCCACGTGGGTTGCAGCTACTGTGCTTGAGTGGGTACAGTATGTCTTGAGGCTCAGGCAAAAGTTTCAGCACGGCAGCCAGCTTTGCTGACTGAGTCAGAACAACATAGCAAGGTACGTAATCATCACTTAAATGTTGACAACGTTGCAGTACCTGTACACTTTATGGGTAAGTACCAGTGATGTAGATTTGAGTTCGAAGTTCTGGTGGTCAAGCTCTACAGACTAAGAGGAAAATGTCAATGAACGATGATGCATCGCGCGGCTTAACAGACCATGCACGACTGCATATTGCATCAGACTCCCTGTCAGACTCACTCTCCAAGATGCAGGCATTTTACCAGGCAGTAGGTCTTGGAGAAGACTAGAAGAAGACTGACGACACAGGCCTTCAGCACACCAATTCATTGTCCCCATTTATAGTACCACGCTGAGGGCTTGCACGCTTCGTTATTGTAGGCTTCGACACCCATACATCGAGCGTTAGCACACTTTCAAGTTCAGGAAGCCTGGTCATCCTAACGCATGAACGTACATAACATGTCTCGGGCCGCAGGCGTGAGCCACTTTGAGCAAATGGCTCAGATGGCTCCGCCCCTGTCTGTCTTGCTTCGCTGTAGTTTGGACAAGCGTGCTCTGCCGAAGCCTAAGACTAGCTTCTATCAACGGCCATCTAGTTTTCAAGAAGGCTTCCTAGTCAGTGCTTTCCAGTATCGAGACACACAGCCTGACGATCGTGAGAGGTTGGCTGCAACGCCAAAGTCGCTGTTGGCAGAGGAACTAGACAACGGCAGAGTGACTAGACAGGCGGTAGCGCCCCTTGGCAACCGAGTTGACCCGTCTGACCCAGGCCTGTTGGCCGAGCAGTCGTTACAGAAGAGGCGCGAAATGCTTGAGGAACATGCTTGTGGTAGGTCGTCTGCAACAGCATTTGGCTTGGCTATGTCTGCCTAACTTTTGGATTTCCTTGTCTCAGCTGCCATAGGCCACAGATTCCCTGAAGGGTACTGAACCATACTGTACCATACTGCAAAACTGCAGGTGCCGTAGCCGCAGAGCGCCCTGCGAACACTGAGCAGACCATGGTGACCAGTGAATACCATAGACATCAGACAACAATTTCCAAACTTCCTGGAGTGCGAAAACAGCTCACGGACTGCTTGCTAGGTAGGGTTTTTACACATTGCACTTTTGCTTGCAGTATACCTGACAAGCAAGCTCATGTTGCAACAGGGTATCATGCAGAGTGTACATTCAGGTCTCAGAAAACACTTCTGACTTGCAGGCAAAGATGACACAACTTTGCCTGCTGTGCCTCAGTCTCCAGCATGCGCTATGACTGCCTCAGAGACTTCTGTAGCTGCCTTCCAAGGTAGGTTTGATGTACATGACAATACATGCTCTCACATTTAGATGTCCTTAAGACCACATGAATGTGTGTAAGACCACATGATCAAGACCACACAGCAGGAATGCATCTCCACAACACCTGCTGTCTTGTTGCCAACAAACCTCTGACCTCCTACAGAAGGCCCTTCCTTACTCAAACATGCCTGCAGCTCTTCCTCGACAAAGCCATTTTCCTGCTACAGGCAATGATGGGCCTTCAGCAGTGCCTCCACCTCACCTGCCACCCATCGAAACCATCCCAGAGCGCTTCATGCTGGTCGGCCCCTCAATAGAAGTGAGCTGGTCCTATGGAGCCCTGCCCCCTCCACCCCTCCCAAGCCAGGCCACCACACCAGGATCAACTTCTCCAAGCTGGTCTAATGAAGCCTTGCCAACTCCACCCCTCCCAAGCCAGGCCTCCACACCAGGATCAACCTTGGCAAGCCCCCCAGAACCCCAAACCCACCAGCATGAGCAGCTGTGCCCTTTGGGTCTGGACACCATGTCTGGCATTGGCTTCCAGGTGGCACTTCCTGTGCCTGCTTCCCCACCTGCTTCCATCACTGCACATGCAGCTCCTGCCCAAGAAGTCAGTTGTGAGGACTCAGACACAGCAACTGCTGGACAGACTGCTGTGCCAGGTCAGCCCAAGACACGCCATGTACGGTTTGATTCCTTGCTGGAGTCTGAGTCATCTACTCAAGGGGGCAGTCTGCTTGACAGAAGCCCGACTCCTCCTGCTCATACCTCCATGTTACCTTGCCACAGCCTGAGCAGCATCCAAGTTGATGACGCCCTTGGTATGGACGACTCCAGTCCTGCCGGCACTGGCAGACCAAAGCGCAAGGGCACCCCGCGCATCAAATCCAGACGCTCCAGGTCATCCAAGCAGCGGCTCCCTGCGTCGCTGCATACCCCTCTCCTGCCAGAAGTTGTGCCAGCAGCAGCTCATAGTTCTTTAATCCACCAGACTCCCCTAGGTCAAAGCCACAGCTGCAGCCCTGACACAGCTGCAACGACTAGCACCCCCCTACACAGACTGAAGAGTGGACTTTCAGCTGTTTGGCAGCAGCTGTGCAAGGCAGGCAGGAGAGTGATGGCTGTTGGACAGATGCTGTGCATGAAGCTGCTCTCAGCACTTGGCGTGCGAACAGATGAGCAAGCACACAGCCTGCTAGCTGAGCACCAAGCAGAAGAGATCAGGGCTCTTGCAGTTCAGCCTCAGGGGCAGCCCCTGGGGCACCAGGCTGTTCCAGGCACACCCCAGCCTCACAGGGCTTTTCAGGCACAGCCCCAGGGCAGGTTGCCGCGCTGGCGCGTATAGCAACCCCTTCCTGTGCCCCGGCGCCTCCCAGCTCAGACCCATGCAGCGTTCGAAGCATCAGCTTTAGAGTTCACTTCAGATCGCTTTAGATTCCTATGAGTCAGTCAGAAGCTGCAAGAAGATGACTCCCCCTGAAGTATGTGATATCCACAGCAGCTGCAGCCTTGCTTGAGGCATTGCGGCTTGCCATTCAAGGGAACAAGTAGTGTGAGATCGCATCTCAGATGGTACAGAAGCTGCAAGAATGTGACTTCCCCTGAAGTCTGTGACACCCACAGCAGCTGCAGCCTTACTTGAGGCATTGCAGCTTGCCATTGAAGAGAGCAACTAGTGTGAGACCGCATCTCAGATGGTGCAGACTTTGAAGTCAGCTGTCTTCTCAACGCCGCTGTGAAGTGTGTTGTGCCCATGAGAGAATGCAGCTGTCTTCTCAACGCCGCTGTGAAGTGTGTTGTGCCCATGAGAGAATGCAGCTGTCTTCTCAACGCCGCTGTGAAGTGTGTTGTGCCCATGAGGGAATGCAGCGCATTGTGAGCTTCGCAGCTGCCACCAGACCAGTCCAGCTGCTGCTGTGCTGACTGCACCAAGGTAGGGCTACTTGCACAGGCATTCGCAGCAATATGCAATAACTTGCAGCAATATGCCTCATGCAGCCCTTTGAGAAGTTCAGTGTATGCCTATGCATATAATACTAAAACCCTAGCAGTCACAGTGCCAGGGTTGCAGAAGTTTGCAAGGGTGAGTCTGCGAACCATGTTGACCAAGCGGGTTGTAGCCCTATGCCAGTGCCGCTTTTGTTAGGTACGGCTATGCAAACATATATGTATGGGGAGTGAATTCACCAGTGGTCCTTGCAGGTGTTACAGTGTGTGCCTTTGCATACAACACGAACAAATCAGCAGTCACAGTACCATTTTATTAAGTACGGCTTTGTAAACATATGTGTATGGGGAGTGAATTCACCAGTGATGCTTGCAGGTGTTACACACAGCGCCTACATCAGCTACCCATTGGAAGGCCAGTCCTGCAATAGCAAGCTAGGATCTGCCCTTTCCCCATGGCCCTCTTATGCCAACACAATGAGCAGACCTACAGAGCAGTTGCTGGATCTAGGGCATGCATAGAGCTCATCAACAGAGGGACCTAATATCTCGTGTGGGCATAGGCTTGATAGGATGATGAGGAAGACACAGGGCCCCAGTAGGGTTCTGCAAAGAGCTGCCTTCAAGCTGCCTTTCATCACCAATCTACTGCCGAGTCACTGCTGTCTTCCCCACTTGATGCCACTTGATCCGTTCACGCTTGTCTTTCACGCAGCTCTGGCTCTTCATCGTTCTAGTAACGCGGATTACGCTGGGGAATCGTCCCCCCCTTGATGCCACTGGCTATAGCCCTCAGCTGCTTTGCTGACATGACTGTTGTACATGTTGTGCTCACCACATGCTGTGTCACAGTCCCATACGCAGAATATGTCTTGTAGATCCTGAGTCTAGATCCTGAGGCTTGTAGATCCTGAGTCTGGATCCTGAGTCTTGTAGATCCTGAGTCTTGTAGATCCTGAGTCTGATCAAAGCCTTCAGCTCTATCATGGCTGAAGTGCTTCCAGCAGTTGGCCTACGTCTCAGCTGCACACACTGCTTGTGCTGCAGAGCCAGATGCGGGACAGAATAATGGACTCATGACTGGCCAGTCCATGTTTGGTCCCGAATAACTCCATCATTGCTGGGGTCAGAGCGACAGTCTACTCTACTACATCAACATGACCAGCGCCATTTACAGCCACACAGCCCCATTTTCAGTCCCAGTGCCGATCCCAATGCCACTTTTGGTCCAAATCAAAGCCAAGTATGAAGATGCGCCAAAAGCCAAGCGTGAAGATGCAGCTGGTGCAGCACTCTGCATTCAGCCCCTGCAGAGCTCATTGCTGGTGAGAAGCGCCTCAAATGTTGTGGAACTGGTTTGTCAGTTTTGTCTTGATCAGTTGTCCACTGCTTTTTGCTCTGCCAGACCAAGATCAGCACTTTTGCAAGACTGAAGAATGCAGGCTGACATTCATACTAGCGTTCATGCTGGCATACTTGTACCTGTTTGTGTAATGATGGCTGTCTGATTTGTAACAGGCCGCATGTGCATTAGGCATTCAGTCTGTGCAAAGCCTGTGTTGTGTGCTTGCAGAGAGCAGGAGCTTTCATGCAAGCCTGAGCAGCAATGGCAGCAGCCATGCTGTGTTACTAGGCATGCTGTGCAGCATTGGGACATTCCCTATCCACCAACTGTGGAAAGCTCCAGCGCTTCTCTACTTCATGCAAGGTATGTTTATCGCCCCTGTGAGGCCGATTGCTGTTGACAGTGTGCATTGTGCCGTATAGAGATGCGCAAGACAGACTTCTTTGGTACGACAAGACTTGTCCTGCACGTACCTAGCTCATCATGAGCTGGAAAGCGTATTTATTATTGCACAGCTGTGTCAAAGCTCGGTCTGAGGGTCTAGGGCCCATAACCTGAAGCCACATGCATCAAACAAACAAGCACACAGTTCTATGTTATCTCTCTGTTTGTGTAATTTGCTGGGCATTTATTCCATGGGATTGGCCATGAAATGTCAGTGGCCGCTCATGCTGAAAACTGTGTCTAGCAATACTTGCATCATGTCAAACACGTGTGTCCTGATATATTGTGTCCTGCAGGTTTGTCCTTTTCGGAACAGCTGATTCAGCTGGAGGGCTACAGCACAAGACCAGGCAGCCGCTGCCATCTCCATGTGATCGTAAACTGACATAATACTGGTCGCGTCACCCTGTCTATCCCAGGCTCAGATTCTCCACCAATGAGGTGGTACTGTCCTTGAGTGAGGTGAAACATAGTTGGTCGAACCGTGCTGTACATCTCAAATTTAGTTTTACCACAGTCAGCAGCTATGGACTACATACCAACATCAAAGGGCTGTTATGGTTGTGTGCGGCACATTTTGTATTGGGCATGACCCATTACTCTGACACGGGTTGTGCGAAATCAGTCAAGACAGACGTTAGCTTTCTTTGCCGAACATTTGCAAAAGATATCAATGTGAGTAGGGTACTGATGTAAATGTAGGCTGCTGCACTCGGGTTGTAACCTCTGACCCAAGCCTTAAGTCAGTCATCCCTGCAAGATGGTCTCAAGTACTTGTTACAATCTGTGGTTTGAGCAACTGCCAGGAATCGCCTTGCTGCAGTGGTGTGCAATCAAATGAATCAAATAGTCGACAAAATCTAAGCAATGGCTCACTCGGCCTACATACAAATCCTGTACCAACCAGCCGGAACACAATAAAAGGGCACACCAGCATTCAGATCAGATACATTCACTACTTGGTACCTATCCCTGACTTTTAATACATAAGCTTACACTGCCTGCTGTCTTTTCTCCCTGAGCAGCTGCTGTTGCAGGTCAGCTGAAACTATCTGAAATATTGAAGAAATCACGCTCACTACAAGCTACAACTGGTATGTGGCTGCCTCAATGAAATGTCCCATGACGATGTCAGCTGGTAGCACCCAGCATTTGAGCAAACACAACACTGCGCAACTCTTCCTCTTGCTCAATAACTTGCTGAGTCTGAGGGCTGGTCCAGTAGCTCTGCTGTAGGGACCCTCCACTCTGAGCTAGCATAGCTGCCACAGTCTTTGTAGACTCCATACTTGATGTAAAAAGCGTTTGCAACCTCTCACTGCAGTGGCAACACAGATGTCAGACTCACACAGGCAAGTTTATGCAACACAACTCAGTAGCAATATAACACCTGGTGAAACATGCAAGCCAGCCTTCTGCAGATGTATGGCTTGACTGTGATGCAGCCCTGAGTCACCTCAGTTGAATAGTCAGCAGGTCTCTCACCTGACATCTTTGTTGCCAGCTAGCTGTTCTTGCATGTCCGCCCACTTCTTGTCTAGAGTGATGCTTGGCTTGTCCAAGCTGTGCAGCATCTTCATCAACGCTTCACCACCAGCAACGGCATGCTGCTGTAATCTAGCCCAGGCAGCCTTGAGTTCTGCCTCAGCCTGAGATATTGTCTGAGCAGGCTGCTCCACAACTTGCTGGATCGTCTGCTGAGCTTGTGTGAGACCTTGCTGAGTCTGTTGTGCTTTTCTGAAAAGGCCGTGTCTGATGTCCAACACCAGGTGTGTCGTCACATGGGCAATGATCCTGAAGGCATGTGTAAGGCGCTGCAGCAGAAATTGTGACTGTCAGCACCTACAAATTGGGTTGCAGCATGTCAGCAAGGGCATCCATGCGTAGTGACAGTAAAGAGCTTACCAGCTCAGCATAAAATGCTGCTGCTGGAAGAGGCCTGCGACTGCTTGCTGACTCTTGGACTGTCTGCTGAGACACAGCTGAAGGCTCGCTCAAGTGTTCCTGCAGCGAACAAAGTCGACTGTTATAACATTTTCAAGCGAGCGACGTGAGCAAATGATCACGACAAGTATCACGTACTTTTCGCCTGATGTCTTGCGCAGCTGGTGCTGCAGACTGAGACGGGAAAGGAGTGCACTCAGAATCTTTACTGGCACGGGCTGCTGGAGCATTATGTTGACGTCTTGCAAGGTGTGTGTGGGTTATCGAACGGGCTCTCTGATGACGTGCGCCGGTACTGGTGCGATAAAAGGCAGTTGTTTGTCTTGCAATACCAAGGTCAGCCATCGTTTTCGCTGTGGCCGTAAGCTGGGCCTGATCTCGCGAGCACGCACAACAGCCTGCGCTTCCGCCAATGACCCTTGGAAAGGCCCAGGGGCGTGCAGCAGGAGACGATGATGATGAGAAAGATGTGTAAGCTCTGTAGTGTTGCTCCCTTCAACTTCGACCACTAGTGCCTGCAGTACATTGCCTTTTACTGATTTGATCTGACTGGATTGCATTGAGGAAGATGTGTGGGACGGCCATGGCGGTGGGCATCTTCTTCATGTCGTTATCTTGGCTGCAAATCTTGCAAGACTTGGCACACACTCGTACAGTTGCACGCTCTGACATCTCTAGAATGCTAGTGTATATTCATGTCAGACGCCACACAACCTGGCAAGGTACTACGGTATGAACATTGCACAACATCTCAATTTCACTTTCATCTGTAAGTTGTCGACAGACGTCTGTAAAGAGGCACAGAGATTGCTCATAGGGTTGCTGGTGCAAGTAGTGCCTTTGCCAGGCTCCATCAAGCAAAAGTCTGGTCATCAAAAGCCTTGTCCTTGCCCATCAAGCTTCAGTTCCTTCAAACCAGTGTCATGACAGTGTTGTTGCATGGTGGTGAAACCTGGTCCTTACTCGTCAGGACTTTCAGCCTTGACCTAGCAGCCAGCGACAGCAACGACGACTGTTTTTCTCAGCAGCTTTCCACTACAACATCTCTACATGACTGTAATGATAACCTCCGAGATGCATTCCAATGCATTTCAGTGCATCGCGCAGCCTAACACAACCCTTGTTTGATTGCATACGTATACTGTATCTAACGCTAACACAATACCCCTATGGTCCAGGCACTTTACCAGGCTCTGCAGATCAGTGCATCCTTGGGAACGTGTATCTGAGATCCAATCTATCAAGGAAACCTGGTCCTTACTTGACAAGCATCTCCACCAGCTGTCTGTTTTTCACATGCATTGTTTAGGGCGGATTTGTGGCATCTCGTTGTTAGATCACATTACAAACTCTGTCATCTTGAAGCGGTGTGAAAGTTTCCCTGTTGAATCTCAGCTTAGAAGCAAGAGGCTTAGGTGGTTTGGTCATATCTGCAGGAGGGCTGACAGCAGATTGCCCAAAGTACTCATGTATGGACAGTTAGTAGGCCAGAACTGTCGTGGCAGACCTAGGACTGTTTGGAACGATGTTGTTTTGTTTGACATTCACAAGTTAAAGTTAAATCGCTACACCCATGATGCTCTGAACAAGCCTGTCTGGAGGGAACTGACTTGCGTCGCACATACCTGATGCCTGCTGGCTAAGTACACGTTTTATTTATCATTCTTAGGGGAGTCAAGGAGACAATGACAGGATATTCCAAATGACAAAATTCATTCAATGCTCTTCCGGACCACAGGGAGTCTGATCCCAAACATTCAGCTGAAGATTCACGTGGTCGCTCATATTGCTTTCGTCTTTAGTTTCGACAGCTCAAGGCACAATGGCAGGCACACAGCTTAACACTTCAGCAGCAAGCGACAACCAATAAGCACAGCATTACAATCTTACGACGTAGCACTGCTACAGTAGCAGAGACGCCCGCTATCGCGGCCGTCACTTGGCATAACAACGAACCAAATACGAAGTTGGACTCCCTGACGAGCACAGTGCGACATACAGCTGCTGTTTAGCTGACCAAGTTATTTGCATAGCTTCAGACAACACAGATGCGACCCCGCTCAATCAGCAAGTCACCAAACGCCACCGATGTGCTTGATGCATACTTGGACCAGCACTGCAAGCAGACCTTTCAAAGCAATCAAGGCCTGCTTTGCAGTCAGAAGAAACGCTCTGCTCACAACGCGTACAGAAAGATATCATCACCGAAGTCTCCAGGTCTAGCTGTTGCTCATGAGCACACCAACATATGCAGGAGAAGCACTGAGCTTGCAGAAGCAAGTTGCAACCCAATGTCACTACAGAAAACTCTGCCCTCCGGTAATACAAGCATCATGACTGCATGCGCTTGCTTGGTGTCTGCAAAGCCGCCTGATAGAATTGGGCCATGTGCAGATCCTGCAAGAACAGGCAAGCAGCAGGCACAGAACACAGACAGCAAGCCAGGAGCCAGTGCCAATCAGCGTGGAGGCTTTCATCAGAGGCATCCTGCAAACATGGCACCAGCTCAAAGCTTGCCACCTCCTGTGCCACCAAACCATGCCAAGACAACATCCAAGATAACAGCTTCTTCATACTCTGGCGACAGGTTGTCTCCTGCTCAGGCACTTAGTGGCTGTGCGCGCAAAGGCAGCTCAGGAACACTGTTTTCAGGCACAACTGGTAGGGCAATGTCTTCTGTCTTCAAGCTCAAACACGCCCTGCAGCGCCTGCAAACGTTGTTGTGCATTGCTCATAGTATTGACATCAGAATAGCCTAACATGCAAGCTCTCAAGTTGAACGAGCAGCCAGACAGCAGCTTTCATGAGCAATACTGCAGGCAATTATACGGCACTGAGGCTGCAAACTTATTGGCAGCAGCATTTTATGCTCAGTCTCCTGCTTAGCACACACACACTGTCACCCTGACTGTTGTCGCAAATACCACACACCCAGAGCTGACTCATATCACAGGGCTGCCTGCAACATACAAGAGCCAGCAGGCCATCAGAACCCCCTCTCTGGGGAAAGGAAAGATGAACAAACCCCTCTCTGCTGCTACCCTTCCAATGTCATTGCACCCCGCCTCTTTCACTGGCACCAGCAAGATCAATGAATCCACTCCGAGCCGACATCACAACACTATGAAGTGGCCGTCTGTGCAATTACAGGTGGCTCACTCGGCAAACCAGAGGCAGTTGAGCAGCCAAGGTCAGCTCGCAGCCTTCCCTGCCCCTCCCCATCATTGCCTACAGGCAGACCCCCTCTCCTACTGAATGTGCCACTCATCAAGTCCACTAATGGCTCAGACTCCCTTCCTTCTGGCCCCCTTGGCATGCCCTCTGCTTCAGCCAGCACACGGTCCCTATCAACCACCAGGGGGTTGTCAGGGTCCATGTTGGCTGCGGTCAAACCCCCACAGCCAGTAGTGAACTGCAGTGTTTCAGCACGTCACCACGGACAGACTGATCAGGTGAAGCTTGGCACCATGTCTGGTGTGACCAACAATCATGTAGGGTTTCAGGGTTTAGGGTTTACCCTGATTATAAGGTTAACCCTAAACCCATAATTGAGCATGACTCTGTGGCCTTATGCAGCATTGTGAAGCTCCATCCCCAATTGCATGCATACCTGCTCTGCAGGAGAACAGCAGAGTTGGAGTGATCAAGGACGCCCGCCCTCCATTTGCACCCACCTCTTTCACCACACCGTCTGTTGATACTGCTGCTGCTGCTGCTGCTGGAACTGCTGCTGGAGCTGCTGCACAGCCAGCAGCATCTGCAGGCCTCTCAGCAAGGCACAGCCTGGACAGCCTCGCCCAATCAGTCCTGTCAGGCCCCAAACGCAGTCTGTCTACCACCCACAGCAGACTGCAGACACATGCAGTCACGTCAATTGGAGCAAAGCAGGGGCAGTCAACAAGGGACAGTCTTGCCCACATCAGCATGAACCTCCCAGAAGCTCCTGCAGCATTCAGGAACATTGCTGCAGGACCATCAGTCTTCAGTGGCCTGCACCATGACACCGCCAAGCCTACTGATGGTCACAGTACAGACCGAACAGGGCTTGCTGGAAGGTCTGTGAGCAGCATAGAACACCTCAGAGGGGGTCTGCCGTCGTCTAATCACTTGAGTGGACACAGATCCACCAAGAAAGGGGACAACAGCAGTGTCTCGGTTGTGCTGCCTGACTCACCCAAGAAACTGCCTGCCAAGAAGCTCAGCACAAGCGCACTTTCAGCAGCTCAGACAGCCAGTGTCAGTTCACATGCCAATAGCGCAGGAGCCAGGGCAGGGGCGGCAGGGCTGTTTGGCAGTGCCTTGCTAGAGGCTGGGCCACCACGGCTTTCAGCCTTGAACACTTCCTCTTCTTCCCAGGGTGATGCTGCATATGCAGCTCATGGAACTGACGCTGATGTCAGAGCTGGGGTGAACAGCCCAGGTGTAGTCATGAGTGCCAACTCAGCTTCTTTGTCAGCTGCTGGCGCAGTTGCTCTTCCACTGAGGCAGTCAGACTTCTCTAGGTGAGCCCATCCAGCTCATTCTGGACTGATGCGACTGTATGGCTGTCTTCACTTGCAGTGCCAGCAGCAGCAATCATCATGTGGCATCACCAGGCATTACATCATACACCACTGGCTACTCTTGCCTTACTTGCAAACCAGGCATTGTATCATACATCACTGCCTATTCTTGCCTTACACGCAAACCATGACCAAGAAGTTCAATTTACATGGATCGGCACAAGTGCACAACAGTGCAGCGTAACACAAACATACAATGAAGGATATCATGACAAGATTTCTTTGTCCATATGTGCCCAGCATGTGTTAAGAATACTCCTTGTACAGATGATGCTCTCCTGTGCCCAGCATGTATTGAGATTATTCCTTGTACAGACAAGTCTTTCCTGTACACAGGCGTATTGCTTAGAATGCTCAGCTGAGCTTGACAGCTTGCACATGGCCACTTTGAGTCTCATGTAACATGTGCAAATCTCAGCACTCGTCAGTACACTTTGCAAGCCCTCTGCAGCTGAAGCTGGAGCCTTTGATCTGCCCTTTGAGATTGTTCCCCTCTGCCCTTGAGCCCTTGATCTGCCCTTTGAGATTGTTGCAAGATCCTCTGTACACATGCTGCTGCGTCATTGCAGGGAACTAGACCGCTTGAGGCAGAAATGGCAAGCCAGGGGAAATGACAAGCAAGCATTGATGTCATCAGAGCCCACAGACCCTAGCCGCCACAACCTGACCCAGCATCAGCGGCCCTTCTCTGCCCTGAGTCAGCAGCAGGGCTGTTCCCAGCACAAGCCCTTGGTACAGCTGCATGGGGGCAGTTGGCAGAGCCCCAGGGGTGCGTCAGGGCATCAGCGCTCCTCAGCTGAGGCTGACAGTCCTCCAAGGCGTAGCTGCAGTCCACGTTGCAGGGTTGCAAGAGGTACCATACCCCAGACAGGAAATTCTGATGCTGCACACACTGATAATGCCAGTCATGGCTGACTGCCTTGTAGCTGTCAGGCCATCATGCTGCTGCTGCTGGGCTTTAGGCGCATACCTATTTGGACAGCAAGCTTTCCATATTGCATATGCCACAGTATACTAGGCTGATGATTTGCTGTTGTAATGCATCACCCATATTGACATGCCCGGCACAGGGAGACAAAGGATCTCAAAAGCATCTCACCCTCAAAATGTCCATGAAATCTTGCCAATAGGTGTAGTGTTTCCTTTCTGTTTTCTTCTTTTTGACTTCTTTTCTTTCTTGACATTTCTGGATTAGTTGCAGCTTTCAGAAGCTCCCCAAAGCCGGGCGTAGAACAAGGTGTAGTGTTTTCTTTTTTGTTGCTTTTTTAACGTTTTAATGTTAATGTCTGGCTTTGCAGCTTTCAGAAGCCCCCCAAAGCTGGGCATGGAACAGGACCATGAGCCAAGACCCCTGCACAGCCCTGCTGACCTGCCTAGGGCTGCACCAAACATCCCTGGAGGACATGTCATGCATGCATTGGAAGGGGCTGCCCCACAGGACAGGGCACAACCGCCCAATAGCCCTGCAGCGACCCCAACCACAGATCTGGCCCAGGCTTGCCTGGTCCCTGAAGATATCCCCAGGCAACCTGAGGAGCTCAGTCACACTGTTCTTGATGGTGAGAGCCCTGATCGACTCAAGAATCAGTCAGAGTTAGCCAGAATCAGTCAGAATCAGAGTCAGGACAGCTGCAAACTGTACATGCACAAGTGCAAGCAGAAGCAACAGCTGACAACATGTTGCGCTAAAGAAGTGCTTGTGGTGAGACTTGCGGTCTGCTTGATGCTGTAAGAGATAGCGAGTAGCAGGGCTTTCATGTTGGCACTACTGCACATGAACTCTACAATATTTGAGTGAGTTCACCCCGACTTGAATGTGTGTTTGAGCAGCACTGCTTTGTACAAGATTGTTTCATGTATCTTTGTACTTGTATACTTTCTTCATATTCTCATGTGATCGCATACATGTGGCACATGTCCCAGGTTTTGACAATTCCAGTTTGTGTATTGCTTGTGCAGGGCGCACTGCATCAATAGCAGACTTGCTAGCAGATGTTAGACGTGTCAAGATGGCTGGAGATGGCCTTAGGGCTGCTTGCAGCAGGCCTGGCACTGCTTCCACTCAGGGCAAGCTGCATGCCAACAGCCCTGGTCAAGCCCTTGCCAAACCCATCAAGGGCAGTCAGGCACACACTCCCAGGGGCAGAACAGCAGACGGCCCCAAGGCTGGGGACCAGGCTGGGGATGAGATCAGCCCAGCATGCACAGACACTGACTCAGATGGCTCCCCTCGCAGCTCTTGCCACAGCAGCTTCACTTCTGACAGTGTTGACGCAGTGCTGCAGGCTAGAGCGCTCAAAAGGTAAACTTGCAGCCACATCAAATGCTGTGCTGATGTTTGTGTAGTGGCTTAGGGGAGACCTTTGAAGTAGGTCATGAGCACTTGGCCACACATGTTATCAGTGTGCTGTACTGAAACATGTGTTATGCTGTACTGAAACGTGTGCTGTACTGCCACGTGTGTTGTACTGAAACATGTGCTGTACTGCAACATGTGGTGTGGCTTAAAGGCCCTGGTTGCAAATATACAGCTGGTGCTCAACACTCAGCACTCAGCAACAGAGGTTACTCAGTATCTGTCTGATCAGATTGTCGACAACTCTACAGTTGCACTTGAGTTGAAACCCCAGGAATGCTAAACATGCAAGTGTGCATGCCCCTGTCTGTCTGGCTGTCTGTGTGAGTGTGTCTCCATGCTTGTATGTCTGTATTTGTATGTCTGTTTATATGTATGTGAGTGAATCTGTGCATCTGATCAACTGCAACAGACATGTGAATGTGTGACAGCAATGTTGCCTTTCTCAGGAGACACAGAAACGCATCCCCTTCCAGAGCACAAGGCACAGCAGTCTCCACCACCTCGCCTTGCACACAACCACCCAAGACTGCGCCACCAAATGGTTTCCTTCTAGCGAGGAACCCACATGCAGCAGCAGCAGCAGCTGCAAGCGACATTGCTGCAGGTGGGCTTCATGTCAGTGGTGACTCAGCAGTCAGCCTGTATACAGCAACAAGAGCTGGCGGCAGTCCAGTGAAGGTGCTGAGGCCTGGAGTGAACCAGTCAGGCACTTCGTATGCTGCCAATGCAGCAGCAAGCCTGTTCACATCCCCAGTGCAACATGCCCAAGGCGTAGGTGAGAGGCATGTGCGGAAGAAGACCACCACCAAGGGGCCAAACCGCTCTCGGGCAGGGCTGTTTGTGCCTTCGAGGCCACAGCAAAGGTCAGGGGCAAGGCCTATGCAGAAGCTGGACAGCAGTCATGGTGTCTGCACCCATGGGCAGCTGCTTTGCTTGCCAGGGAACAAGCAGGCCCACAGGACCCAGCCCCTGTCTACCAATTCTGGTGGACAGCAGCAGTTGACAGACTCTACTCATCTGGTAGACAGGGGCTGGCAAGAGTATCTCTCTCGTGCTAGGGAGAAGCAAGCTGGGCAGAGGGGTGGCCCAGAGGCAGACATGACAGCTCAGCATAGCAGCCAGGCAAGTCTGCTGTGGCTTTGGTCCATAACTGCATGCTGACCAGGACAGGCTGGCAGATGTGCCGCAACACATTGATGCATAAAGTGTCAAAGCGGATGGTGCACAAAATGCCAGAGTGCAGTATGCACACAGCAACAAAGCACATGATGCATAAAGTGGTGCAGTATGCCCAATGTGACAAACCATTTTCAGCTTGCTGGCTGAGTAATGGTCCATTGTGCCAACCGTATGAGAGCCCAGGACAGCCTGCTGGCATTGTGGAAGCTCTTGTATGAGCTGTATCTGCAGCAATGCCATCTTTTGATTGATCCATGCAGTACCGATTGCTCCTGCTGGTGGCATCTGAGTTTAGGGTGGAGGCTTATTCATGCTGAGGCTTAGGATTTTCCAGGCATAGGCTAAATAATGATGATCTACACAACCAATGGCTACATGTTGTGCGCAATTGCAATGATCCACTCATTGCACTTGCAGGCTGGCATGGATGGGGCAGAAGGCAGTCGCCTCAGGGCTGCTGCCCTTAGGACCGCCTTGTCTGTCCGTTCACCAACATCAAGTCACGTGAGGAAGAAGCAAAACAGGTAAAGCTCACAGCTGTGTCAGTCAACTGTTCCCATGGAAAAGGCTATAGACGTTCATCATAGCTATGCCAAGCACATGGCATGCTTGACTGCTGATGATGCACTTGCAAAAATGCATGCGATGCTTAGCAAGAATCTGCTTGGCAATACAAGTGGCATACTTCCAGAGCCAACAATGAAACCTCTTTTGGCCCCTGTGTCTGGTCTCAATGCATTTATGTCAACCTCCGCCTGTTCTGCTGCCAAAACCTCTTGCCTGGTTTGAGACATACACTTGCTGTGCTCAACATCTTCCTGAAAACATGAACAACATGACATATTGCATCAGCATGACACATCAGCATGCAGCCCAGCTCTTGACAACATGAACACCGCATATCAAAATGTTGGCTTGACTTCACTTAACAACAGCCTGGCTCAGCTACTGTGACATGCTACATGCAGGTACAGACCTGAACCAGAATGTGTTCTTGCTACCAGTGGGTCTGTCAGCGGCATGAGCACTACGTCAGCACTGTCTACAGATGCACATACAGTGGCTGCCAGGGCTGATGCAGGCAGCCCCTCCAGTGAGGGCAGCTGGCGGGCATCAGCACCAGCTAGGCTGCAGCTGCCTCTTGAGTCAGACTCAGAGACATGGAATGACCTCAGGGATGATCTAAGTGCTTCCTCAGATGATAGCAGTGATGAGCTGATGAGTGAGTCTGGCTGCAGCACGAGTCAGATTCTTGTCAGTCCTCACATGCTGTCTCAGCGTGCACAGCAGGCAGGCGCACTCAAATTTGGACCTGGTGCCCAGCATGCACAGCGTATGAGCAGTGGAGTGGCAAAGCTTATGTCACCTTCAGACATCGCACATCAGCATGACACATCAGCATGCAGCCCAGATGCCGCACTTGAGCCGGAAAAACTCCGGACAGATCCATTGGGCATTCAATGTCTGTCTGTCTTTGTGTCAGATGAGGTCGACCAGTCAAGTGAGTCAGCTGACCAGCTCACAGCCCAGCATATCAGAGACAGATACCCTCACCTGTTTCAAACTTTCCCTCCCTTGGCGGCAGCTGAGTCATCAACAGTCAGTATGCAACCAGGGACAGCAGCTGAGCCAGCAGCTGACAGCAGCACGGCTGATGTGTTGCCAATGGCAATGAGACCAGCTGCAGAAGCTTCCACAGCAGCTGACAGCAGCCTAGATGAATTATCAGCAGTTGACTTGACGATCAATGCAGAAGCTCTGATGGAAGCTGGCGGCAGCCACATGACAGCTGTCCCAGAGGCAATTCAAATATTGCCAGCAGCACTGAGTAGCAGCTCAGGCTCTCAGAGACATCTGGCAGAGTCCAAAGGTGTGACAAGGGCAGGGCAGAGCCAGGATGCCCTGCAGACGGGCTTGTTGGGAGGAGGCCGCCATGAGAGTGCTTTGAGGCAACTGCTTCAAGACACAAACAATGAGTTGGCAATCAGGCTGGAGTCTGGCTATTCAGGTACAAAGCTCACGGCAGCCAAAGCAGGCACCAACAATAATAATATCAATCTACTGGCGTTCCAGCTAATCGTTCATGCCAGGTACCTACTAGGTGTGCCTGCAGGTCGGAGGGACTGCAAGTTGAAACTAGCTGCACTGAAACTGCTGATTTCAGTCTTCTTTGGGAAGCTGGTGCCGTGTCTGCCGTTTTACATGCTCAAAACGTTCAAAGGCCTGGGATGCAACAAGTTATGTACAAAGCCTGCAATCTTCAGGCTGTCGTATCAATAGACCTTGTAGGGATGCTCAGAACAGACTGCTCTGGAGAGACAACACTTGCCCTGCATGTACCTAGCTCATCATGAGCCCGAGAGCATGAACCATGATCTTTCTCACTATTTTCTTAATGCTGCAGGTGGTCATGCCAAGACCCTGTTTTCAGATGGGCTAGGCGCAACGCTGCCTGGACCTGTTAGTCAGCTCAGCAGCAGCATGTTGACAAACGGTCAAGATGGCTTCAGAGCTGGGTTGGGAGTGGGAGAGGTGCCAGCTGAGCGTACTGCTGCCACAAGCACAGGCAGCAGGCCCAACGCTGCCGGTATTCCTGTCATGCCCCAAGCTGGTTGTGCCATAGCTGAAGGCAGTAATGCCACAGCTGAAGGTGGTGATTCCACAGCTCAAAGCGGCTGCACCGAAGCTGCTTCAGGCCAAGCCCAACTAGGCCCTGCCACTCCCTGGCACGGTCATAGCACAGCTGCATCTCAAGGTGCTGCAGTTGCAGGTGATCATGCCATGCCTGAGCATGCTAAACCTCCCTCAGCTGTCAATGATGATTCAGCAGCCAAGGGTACCACAGCTGTGGCTGATCTGGCTGCAGCTCAGGCTCACCCTGAGTCAACTGACACACCTCAAACAGGCTTCAGCCTCTCAGCTCACAGAGGCATGTCCACTGCTGAGGATAATGGTGACAGCCCGGATCAGGCTCTCAACTCAGCTCTGCAACAGCTTGCTAGAGATCAGAGACCAGAGATAGCTGCGGCTGCAGACAACATCAGAGCTGCCGCCTCTGCTGCCACAGCTGAGGCTGATGCTGCTGCTTCTCAGCCTGCTGCAGCCACAGCTGCAGGCAGCCTTGCCAGCACTCAGCTGAACTGCAACACAGCCCAGTGTAGGGCAGCCACAGCTGGGGCAGCTGACACCAGCCCTCCCCACCTTGATGCTGCCCTAGCTAATGGTGACATAACAGTGGCTCCGCCACCTGCCACTGCTGACGAGGCCTTCCCCATAGCTGCATCCACACCATCACTGCATGCCAGAGATGCAGCTGGCAAGGAAGAAGATGGAAGACTGGATCAGGCAGCGCCAGAAGCACACCTCCTAGCATCAGCCACAGTGGCTCTTGACCTCAGCATGACAGACCTCCAATTTCAGGATGACAGCTCACCAGAACCACAAGGAGACTGATGCTGCATGAGAGCAGTCTCACAAGGCAGGGGTGATTTTCACAGTATGCATCCAGAGCTGATGCACACCATCACTATTGATCACCCCTTGAGGTCTGGCAGCAATGTGCACCATTCTGGATGAGATGGAACTGTACACTCACAGATATGAGGTCCTTGCAGTCAGCAGCTGATGTATGATGTTGCCTTTCCCAGCATAGCAGACAGCAAAATTTGCTCAAGGACTGCTGAGCCTTCAAGGTATGTAGAAGCTATGATGCAAGGTAGGTAGAAGCTATGATGCACTGTTGAGCAAAGTGCACTGTAGGTTTGCTTGGCGGTCAATGCCAGCGATCAAGACTGGGTGTTTTTTGAGCTTGTCAGGATCAGGTCTTTGCCCATGAATGGGGCTGTGTGCTTGATGTGCCATGAAGTTACCTCAATGCTGCTGCATGCTACACTTGAGGGCTTAGGTTGCTGCATGCGCAATGAGGCAAGTGGACCAGTGTGAAGCTTCTTATACCTTGCATGCTTATATGCCTTGCAGGCTTGTGTGCCTTGCAGGCCAAACCACCAACATGCTTGCCATGCAGATGCTGTGAGCTTGTGCATATGCTCAGCTGCTGTGGGCCTGCAGGATGTGTGGCATGCCTTGTAGCAGCAGACAATGAACGCAAGGTCGTTTGAGTATTGTTGCCAAATTGGCAGGAGGCAGATGCATCACTGGTGAAATTCAATATCTATTGTTAAATTTCTGGACACGTGAGTGGGTTTAAACGGGACACAGGTCACAAATTGCTGAACCCATTGCAGCTGGTGACGTCCATTGCTGCCATGCAACAAAGCTGCCTTAGTGATAAATCTGCACTCCATCAAAGCCTGTCGCTGCTTGTAACACTTGTGTAAGCCAATAAGATTAAACGAAGCAAGGTCATCATGAACATGAGGCCGTTGCCAAGTGTACTTGCGAAAGCTTTGTGGAGCATGGTCCAAGCATTCATTCAATGGTCAACTGCCATTGACTGCGACATTGGTTGTCACGACTAATAGCTGAAGAGTGTTGAGTGTGGGTACGTCCCTTGCCATCAGGCAGAGCTATCTAGCATATGTTGTTAGAACAACCTGGTCAGCGTCAAATGATGTGCGCATCAGCGCTGCAACTAGGCTGCCTACACACAAATGTATGTTCAAAAACAAAAAGACCATGCTGACCCAGAAAAAAGAGGACTATCGCATATGCATGGGCGATTCATTCATCGGCAACATAAAACGAAATGTTAAGCAGCATCTTGAACTGGATCACCACCAGCCATCATGTGGTTTCACTCTTGTGTCACCGCTCAGCACCAGCCGCTCATGCTCATTCCAATGCACTTCTGTCTGCAACATTACCACGCTCTACATGAGTATAAAGAGATGCAACATTACCACGCTCTACATGAGTACAAAGACCTGCAACATTACCACGCTCTACATGAGTACAAAGACCTGCAACATTACCACGCTCTACATGAGTATAAAGAGATGCAACATTACCACGCTCTGCATGAGTACAAAGACCTGCAACATTACCACGCTCTACATGAGTACAAAGACCTGCAACATTACCACGCTCTACATGAATACAAAGATCTGCAACATCACCACACTCTACATGAGTATAAAGGATTGTCACAGTGACAAGCTCTACATGAGTATAAGAGACCACAAGCCTCTCAGGATGCGACGCTGTGCATGTGTAGAGCCATGAACAATGAACAATCTATCTCCCTCAATGAAAGGACTGCAAACAGTTGTTTGATTAATGAAATATGTTGTTGGGCAGCATGTGGACATCACATGCTAGGTTATGGACAGCAACCCATACCTGTGACAGATGTTGCAGGATCATGTCGTGAAATGCCGCTCCAAGAATGGGGCGGCATACTTGTAAAGTTGGCTACAAGCAGCACACACCTTGTCAAAACTTTGCCCTTCACAACAACACTTTTTTGGTGCATGCAGACCACCAGATCACTGCATCATGCCCTTTCATCTTTGCTCACACCAGTGATGTGCAATCAGCACATGCAATGCTCTTGCACACATGTACACTTGAGAAGCATACCCTGACAGCGCAGGACATAGTGGGCAGGAGAGGCAGATTAATGGTGGTGGTGCATGTGTGCACGGCCAGAACAAGACCCAGTCACATGTGATAACTTTCATATGGTTAATGCATCGGATACACTGATATGCACAGACATGTCATTGTATCCGACACCAGTGAGATGGAATAAGTACACAGCACTTATGATAGATCCCATGCTTAGGGGCAGGTGAGCATCAGAAACATTCAATAAGGGTGCAATCATGTGACAAATGCACTCACACTGGTGTGCATGGTGTACATAAAGTGCCACACTAGAAATTTGGCGGCATGCTTCAGTCCATTGCAAACAAAGTGCTCATGCAGAAAATGCTCCATTCCACAAAGCCATACTGACTCAGAAAATCTGCCGAGCAGGTTCTGTAACATAAACTGTGCATCACCTTGAGCAAGAATTGGATAAAGCGCAGCTGATTTGTGGAGACAATCACGCTTCTTCGGTCGCACATGGGCGTCACTGGCAACTGCAGCTTTGCCTCTTCATCCCCCTGTGTGCATGCACACTCCTCTGCCACGTGACAAGTTGCCATGACAAGACGTGACATAATAATGATAATGACAGTGATGATGAAAATGATAAAGTCGCTCAGCTCTTGATGAGCTAGGTACAAGCAGGACAGTCTTGTCTCTCCAAAGCAGTCTGTCTTGCGTATCTCTATAAGGTCTACCGGTTTGAAAATGACAAGACATGACATGACATGACATGCCTCGCCTTGGCATGCCTCACAGCACACAATGCACTAGACAGGTACAACCATCTTCCATCGACATGGAAACAATTGCATTACAGCAGAAATGTTGGGAAACGCTTTTCTGCACTTGAGTTTGCTTCAGTATACTGGCGACAACCTTGGATGTACGAAATTTAGATTGCAACCCCATGCTAGTGCAATCTCATTTGCAAGAACAGTGAGACTTTTTCTTGGCCATGTTTTGCAGACCAGCTTAGAATCACGTGCCAGATCTTTGGGTTTTGATGCTTCTGATCCTAAATTCAACCATTGGGTCAAGAATACTGCTGAGTATTACGTCGACGCGTGCTCACTATACAGTGACACCTTGATATGGTGATAAGGTTGCTTGGAACGAGTGCAGTAGTTGCATTGTAAGATGACTGCACACCTGTAGAATGCACTGTCTGACAGAGTGAATGATCAGCAGATGCACAGAAGCGTCAAGCTCCGGGCTGCCGCCTTAGGAGGCTCCCGTTATGATCGCTCAAAAGAGGAGAATCCTCTTTTTCTTTCACAGAAGCGTTACCTGCTCCAAGAACTCACAGCAAATGAGCTCTCCCCACTTGATGCTGAACAGCAGCGGGCGGCAAGGATTGCACAAGTCAGCAGTGTGCAGCACCAACTGCAGCAGCACGTCACTGTCGCCCCAGGTTGCCAGATTAGGCTGCTCCGACCGGCCCTCGCTGAAGGCATTCAACAGCCTCATGTGCTGCGTCATGTCTGTTGCCAGGACAGCATTCACAATCAGTCTCCTGGCCTATAGCACACAGAAAGGTGTCATAAGAAAAGAAAAAGAAAAGGAAAGACTACGCCTTTCGGCGTCACTGTAATGGGAAGCTAAGTATTATACCAGGCTGCCCAGGGAAAGGTGTCATATTGTGTATGACAATTACATGCTGATGCAGCTGTGACATCCACACTCAATGGGCATGCCACCTATAGGAGGAGTGCGATGCCTGAGGACAAGGCTGTACATTTCAGCATGAGTTCAGGTGCAGCATGGCTTCTTGGCTTGACATGTGTATTAGCGACGTGCGTATACTGTAACGCCCACACACATTCTCACTTTGGGCTTGACACGCGTCTAAGTTACATGCATGTACTGTAACGCCCACACACAGTCTCTTTTTCATACAAGCTGCCTGGTGATGAAGCAATGGCAGCAACAATGCTAACTCTCGTGCATCAATGCTGGCTGCCAATACTGTGGCCATGTCAGCAGGACTGGTATGCTTGTGCTGTATGTCACATGACCGACAGCAGCAAAGTGAGTGCATTGCTGGCATGCACTTGGAGCACAGAATCATCAGACAGGCTGCACCTGAGCAATGAGCAAGCATCTACTACTGAAGGCTTCACTAAGCATTTAGTACTGAAGGCTTTACTAAGCATCGGCAACTACCCACTGCTCAAAAGGCAGAGATGATTTGGTGTCCACATACACCTGTGCTTTCAGGCCAGGATGTCTGATGGGTCACAACTGGCTCCACACCCCAGACTGTAAGGTATAAAGTGGAAAATGAAAATGTGTTGCTCACCTGCACATACTCAGCCCTGGACAGTCCTGAGAAGATGTTGGTCTCCTCTGATTGCGAGACAATCCTGAAGGCGCTGCTGACATGAAAGTTCTCATTCACCGACCTGTCATTGTACACGATCGCGTTGGGGTGCGCTGTGTTGATGAGGAAGTCATTCGTGTAGCCTGGGTGACCCAGATCGTGCACTGCTGCTGCACAGATCAGGCTGAAAACCTCCAGTTTGCTGAAGGCCACAGAGTTCTGGCCAGCTTTGAGGATGATCATTGCAGCCTGGGCCACATCTGCTGCATGCACGCTGTTGTGATAGGAGTTGTCCCCTCTGTATGTTGCCTCCACTGCTACAAAGAAGCGCTCTGCCTTTTGCCGGCTGATCACCCAGTTGGGCTCCTGAATCAATGGGAGGCTCTGTGGGAAGACTTGAACTCTGTGGGAAAGCTCTATGGGAAGACTTTAACTCGATGGGGAAACTCTATGGGAAGACTTAACTATATGGGAAGCTCTATGGGAAGACGTCTCAGGTGAACGTATTGATAAATGTGTATCGTGTAACATGTAACATGTGTGACATAGTTACCATGCAGAATGAAGGGCAAGGGTTGCAGTCAGAAGGACCATGTGAAAGCTGAAGGCAGGCAATGTGCTTTCTGCTTGGTGCTTGCTGCTGGTTGACGAGTAATCACTGGGTGCGCTCAGCACCCAGAATGAGCAAGTGACTGACAGACCAACAACCTCAAACATTATCTGGGCAACGTCAGACAGAAATCCTGTTGAGCTATCACCAATAGTCACCAGCAGATTGAAGATCAATGAGTTCACTTGTCTGGCTCAAACAAACCACAGACTGTGTACAGCCAGATCACAACACAAACTGAGCCACCATACAGAACCAACCATATCTGTCATGATGACAGTGAATTTGGGGCCCAAGGCAGAAGCAGCAGCAACAGCATGCACTGTCTCACCAGCAAGCCTTCGTTTTCCATGAGTGTCATACAGACAGTGTACAGCGCCCTGCCCTGTGTTAGCTTGTCCAGCTCAAAGATGTTAAACTCCCAGTCATCAATCTGCAGCCATTGCACCAGACATTGTGAATGAATCAGCGGCTACAAGTTGATTCACAGCCAGATTGATGACAGCAGCTGAGCAGGTTGGGCGCTGTTGTTTGCACACGATGCAGTACATTTGGCTTACTGAAGTGGACATGTGCAGAGCTTCACATAATCCTGATCTGAATTATCTCTACACTGAGAAATCCAACGCAAAACTTCAAGACCACTGTGCAGTCTGCATGCAGGCCAACGCAGTGGCACCTTGGTATTCACAAGCTAAGGTATGTCACAAAGTGGAGCACATGTGTGCACGGAAAGACAGAGTCAGCGTGAAGCAAAGCTGAGGCAACGCTCAATGTGAGTGGTTGCAAATTGGCAAACTGTGGTGCAAACGCTGCAGCGCTGTGCCCCTGGTTGAACATGAACAGGACAGGAACAGCAGCTTTTGACAAGGCGTTAAACTGCCATGTTCACTTTGCTGCGTGGGATGTCTGTGCTTTGACGAGCCAAGAGTCTGTCCTCCCGTGGGGAATAGCAGCACACAGATGGGCCGAAGGACGTACAGTGGTGGAATGCAAAGAAGCTCTCATGATGTGTAACTTGCGGTAGGCATACCAGCAGATGTTTACCTTGGCAAGAAGCTCTCGAATCGCTGGAGTGGATTGGGGCGCTGGTCTGCTAAAGCTGAGGTGGCTAAGATCCCTGTCATTGACAACTGAGTCTATCAAGTCACTGTCAACTTGCCGCTTCCTGCTGTGAGATTTACTGCTGGAGCACAGCGAGCGCTTGCTGTGTGTCTGTAAACAGTCAGAGTTATATTGGTAAGCGACAGCAGTACAACGCAAAGGTAAGAGACTAGACAGCAGCTTTGTTCGTCAAGGTGTACCTCACTGGGCTCGCTGGTGCGATAGTTGTCAGGATTGGACTTCTTGTGTCGGTCAAAAGGCCAGAAGGAGCAGGCTACAAAGCGTTTTCGGGGTGCTGAGTTGCGATTGGCTCTGCCCCAGAAGCGTACCATACTAGGGGCAGGCACCAAGACTTTGCCGCATGACCCGAGGATATCAGGCAGCTGATGCGGCAGGTTTACAAGCTCGCGCCCGCGTTAGCGTCTTGCACAGTCACATGAGCCTATTGCAAGATGCCATACACCCCCTGACAGCGAGCCCACAAGCAGCATGCTTTTGGTCAGAGATTTGGCATTCGCTGGTGTGCTGACACAGCGTCTGACAAGGCTGCAGACGATATCGAGGTTCATGCACTTAAGCAAAAGACTATGTAACTGCAGCACCCCTTTAATCATCGACTTCTCCCTTAGTTTCGTGATTCTGAATTTTGTGCATAGCTGATCGCTTGCAAGCTAGATGATGTATATCGTTGCCGCCCAGACGCACACCATCTCTATGCATAAACCTGGCAGCCTATACTCCATTGAGCTCAGCTTGACCGGGGTTGTGGGCGGCGTTGTCTTCTGACAGTCAGCAGCAGATCCTTGAAGGCAGCCCCTCGAAGCGCCCGGTCGTTTGGCTTCGATGCAGTCAATGACCGCGATGGTGAAATGCATACAAACTGGCATACTTGAATGCTCGGACGGTTTCAGTCACACTGCGCAGCAGAGGTCTTCTAGGTGTAACGCCTGCCAAAGGCCCCGTCCTCATACCTCGAACTTACCCGTGAAGCTATACCATGAGCTAGACAGGAGGCAGGTATGACGATATGATGATGACCTACTGCACCAGTCAAACCTTCGCTTTCTTAGGCCTTGATCAGGCCTGCAGAGGTTCTGGGATCACAGGTACTACAAGTTGGAGTAGTCGCCTTGTGCCAACCTGCCTGCATGTCATTGCCAGCAACAGCACAGGCATCACAGCAGCACAGCGGTGCCCAAAGCAGCTCAAACATCTTAATGGAGCTCCGCACAAACCAGACTGCAAGTCAATATGACAGCTATGCAAGTAAGGGGTTTGCCCTTAGCAACGCAATGATGGGATTTCAACCAAAGCCTGCATGGAGCTGACCCCACATGCTCTCAATGTCTTGCCCTTGACCCAGGGATGCCTTGCAGCACAGTATGACCAGCTGGATACTGGTGCTGCTGCTGAAGCTTTTGGCATTCCCCAGCTGCGCCAAACCCTCATCAGTGCTGCATATGGCAATGTTCTGGAGGTAGCCATAGGTCAGTCTCACTGCCACATACAGTTTCGCTCGACGCCTTGTCTACATGATCAATGTTGCACATGAGTGTTGCATGACAAAGCAGTGTACTCTATTGATAAATTCTGGTCCTTGCTGTTGATGGTGTTGATGGTGTACCTCCAGTGTCAGGCATGACAACACAAAGACTCATGATGCATTAGCTGAGTCACAGCATCCTCAGCAAGCAGCATCAGTCATGCATGAGTCATGTGTGCAGGTACAGGAATCAACCTACCACTGTACAACAGGCAACAAGTACAAAAGCTAGTAGGGCTGGATTTGTCACAGGGCATGCTGCAACAAGCCCAGGGCAAAGCTCACACTGATGGGCAAGGTCTGCAAGTCAGCTTTCAGCAGGGTGTGTCACTGCTCTGCGCTTGAAATAAACTGTGCAATGTGAAATTGCTGCTCTCCACCAAATCTGTTCATGACTGTTAATGGTGCAGCATTGCTGTTGCTCAGATGGCCCACTTGCAGAGCTCAGCAGCATTCAGGCCACAAAAAAAATGTTCCTGTGTGGAGAGCTCTGCATTTTGGACGCAGTATTGGTACTGACAACGTGAGAATGGAAAGAGCCAGAGCTATGTACAAACCACGGCATGATTGCAGGTGATGTAGAGTGTCTACCATTTGGCAGCAACACCTTCGATTGCGTGGTGGACACTTTCAGCCTGTGTGTTTTCCCAAAGCCGCTGGAAGCCCTAAAGGAGTTAGCTAGGGTGTTAGCACCTGAAGGCAAGCTTCTGCTATTGGAACACTCACGCAGCAAGCTACCTCTGCTGGGTTGGTATCAGGTGAGCTGCAAAAACGACTGGGTGGCAATCAAATGTTTGCTATGACCGAAGCTGCTCTGTGTTGCTTGCCTTGTAAGAAAAGAGCATTGAGCCTAACACACAGCCTTGTATGACTGTACACTGTATCTGCCAAGATATCTATGATCAGGCATTGCACTGGGCTCTGCATATCAGTGCGTCCTTGTGTACATGTATCTGACATCCAATCTGTCAAGGAAAAGTGCATCAAATCCTGTTGCAAGATTGAAGGTAGCAAATGCTGTGAGCAGCATGCAGGATGTAACAATGCCAGCTGTAGCAGCCATGGGGAAAGGCTGCAAGTGGAATCAGGATTTGACTAGCTTACTGGCAGCAGCAGGACTCGAAGTCACCAAGCTCAGGACGTCTCTTGCTGGTGTCATCACCCTTGTTGAAGCTAAGAAGATATAGCCTTAACTCAATGGCTGACACATTGTCAAGTCAGCTGTAAATGTCTGGATAACTATTACGAAGAGGCCAAGTCCAGATATAGCTGTAAACAAATATACATAGCCATAGAGAGCTCAGCTCTGGATGAAGAGCATAAAAACCACACCACGTGTATGACCACACCGGCATTCTCATGGGTGATTTTGCTATGCTGTCACAGTAGCGTTTTTGCAATGCATGAGCCGCTTCCACACTTGTGTTTTGGGTCCTAGCGCCACTGCAGGTTGGCAAATCATACGTGCATGCATCATTTCATCATTGGACTAGGTCCAATTGCTGATTGTACAGATTACATTACAGCCAGCAAACATCACCTGAAGCTATACTCATTACCATGGGACAGTCCCATCGTCATCAAAAAACCCTCCAGTTGCACCATCAGATGGCAACATTGCCATGGTGACTGCAATCTTGGCACCATCAGATGGATCTTTGGCACCTTTGAAGTTGTTGAGGGCTGTGGCACAGTGACCAGGACACACACTGTTGACCTTGATTGGTGTGTCCTTGAGATCTGCTGCATAATGTACTGTGATGGCATTCAAAGCTGTCTTTGAGCTGCTGTATGCTGTGTACATGCTGTAGGTCTTCCCTCTTGTTAATGAGGCTAGGCCGCTTGAAACATTTACTATACGAGCTGCTGGGGCTCGTTTCAGCGAGGGAAGGAAGGCATTTGTGACTGTGATTACAGCAAAGACATTGGTCTGGTATATAGTGGCAAATTGCGCTGCAGCATCCTCCACTGCAATTTCGGACAGCGCCGGCAACAGTTCCTGGCCAGGGACTTGTGCAATTCCGGCATTGTTTACCTGCAGCGCACCAAGCTATAAGTTTGTCGCTTGAGACCTACACAATGAAGAATATGGCATTGTGTTGTGACTTGAGAAACTGAGCAGTGGGTGCAGCTGGAAGTAGCTTGTGCCTGTAAAGGCTCACACGTATGGTAAAGCCCTCTTTGCTCCAATTTGCTGATGCAGCAGCATACGAATGGTAAAAGACATGCTGAGATTTACGACGTGCAGTAGGTCCTACCAGAACGTCCAGGTGACCAAACTTGGAGGTGACTGCAGCAGCTGCTGCGATCACTGACTCTGGATCTGTGACGTCCAGCTGCAGAAAGCTGACATCGCCGTGTTCTGCTAACTCAGCGGCAGCTGCTTCGCCCAGTTCTTTCTTTCTTGCGCCGACCAGAACGTGATACCCTTTCTGTGCAAGGCCTTTAGCGATCTCCTTACCTATACCTTTATTGGCCCCTGACACCAAAGCAATAAGAGCTGGTGCTGCAAAGCACACATGGTATGGTCAAGAACCTGTCACTTGCGTTCAACGGGATAACATGGATGTTATCCACGCATAGGTCACACGGCGGTTTTGACTTGGGAAACAGCCTTGTGCAAACCGCGTACCCATTTAATGGCTTGTGTCGATGGCAATGTAGGAACCCAGAATGTAGGCTATAAAGTTTCAATTACTGCATGGTGCACAAGAGGTCCGGCTGACATTGCGCTGACATTGCGCTGACACTGCTTTGGCCGAGGTTGACCTTATGGTTTACGTTATCACAGGTGCCCGGGATTGCGCTTCAATCCCGCGGGATCAGGAGCTTCATTTATTTATGTTTTTGGGATCTACCGGGTAGTGGTCTTGTTGCAGTCAGGCCACGTAGAATGTGGCTCACTCCTTCTTGGTAAGACAGCAAAGCCTACCTGCTTATTGTCAGAATGAAGCTAGATTGTTGCAAACAGGCTCTTGCAGTCAGGCCATATGGGTTCGGGGCTGGGTGCAGACATACTGAGTAATGTACTGTGAAGATCAGTCACTTGCTTTACGACACAAAGAGCATACAGGTTGACCAAATCAAAATTGGCCATGATAATGCCACCCAAACTAATGACTTTGCTGCTGGCCAACCTCCGACATGCTCATGACTGAGAGGTGCTCGTGAAACTGAACTTGGAGTTACTGTTTATTCGTCCATGTTTGCTACTTCCAACGCAAAATCATCACGTTCAACGTGCTTTTTGTTCCGGGGGTCAACAGCCTGCTCAGCAAACACGTGCCCAAACTGCATATCATATATCTCATCCTCCTCTACTGTCTCCAGTACCAGATCAGTCTTGGGGTATCCCACGCACATGAGGGCAAAACCCTGATCCTTGAGCTCCTTTGAGATTCCTAGAGCCTCTGGTTGTGACATGACACCTTCCTTGACTCTGACAGCACAGGCAGTGCAGCAACCCATACGACAGGCATAGGGTAAAAGCAAACCCTGCTCCTCTGCCTCCCACAGTATGAACCTGTAGCAACAGACTGTCTTGTCAGGAGATATGCCTCATTACAGTCCCAGAACGTCTACTTCAATTCAGAAAGATCATCCCTACACTGGAAATCTGAAATTAGAAACGTCTGGGGACAGTAAAAACGTATTTCTACATTGGGGAGATGTGTTGACTGAGTAGCAAGCTTGTACCAGGCATCTCTCTGCTCTGCCTGGCTGTGTGGTCATGAAGGAAGTGTAGCTTGAACGTTCAAGCAACGCAAGCATCGTCAGTGTGCAGGTAGATCGATGCAATTTTGAATTGTTGCAACAGTGGCATGGGTGGTCGTGGCTCTTACTGACGAAAGCTCTTGTGATGCAAATTTGCTGTGCACAGATGTGATCACCCACCAGCATTGTTGAGAGTTATATCCAACAACTTGCCTTGATCCAAAATTCAAGTGCATCATACGAGGTATGTAAATACAGCGCAAGGGTGACTCACCTATCTTCTGGGACCTCTACATCTATGTCTTGATCAGCATGATGATTGACAATTTTGACAGTATGGCGAGGGGCATTGCTGATTGAAGGCCCTTCCCCAGAGCCTATACCCCAACCCCCTCCCTTATGCACCGACCTGCCCCCCTGCAACAAGCACACCAGAGATTGCAGTAACAGCATGTTGCACGCAATTGTCCATGGCATGTCAGTCTGATGTCAATGCCAATGTGGCAGCCATTGGCTGAAACAAAGCTTGTAAGCAAGTGTTGTGAAGGGCGCATCTGCTGGACTCAGGAGGTGCAACCCTGCACCATTATTGGCATGAATGCTTACTTGAAGGGTGCTTGATGTACCTGTGCAGGCATTGGAATGCAAGGCAGCAGCAAGATCAGACACTGACACCTGCACAGTGCTGCATGTTCTAGCCAATATTGACAACAGCAGTGGTTTGATGCGCAAATTTTGTTAAATGCTTGCAGCATTTGGGGCAGCATCAGGGTACAGGGCGCGTGGTGTATGTGGTGCACCACATCATACATGATGGACTTGCTGCTAACACAGCTAAATCTGAAGGTATCAACACCGAGAGTGCGGGGCTCACCATGAGCCTTGACCCTGAGTTGAACTCTTCTTCGACCCACAGGTCTACACAGCCCTCTTGCTCGTATGTTGCTCGCCAGTCTTCAGTGGACATTTCGTGAATGCTCTTGTTGTCTGCGGTCGAGGGCTTGCCATTGTCTGTCTGCTCTGCAGTACGGTAGTACTCACTGTCCTTCTGGTCCTCCTTATTCCTCTGACCCTGCGAGCAGTTCAGTACGAGATGCAAGCTGCGATGTGCACTGTACATGTTCTACGTAATGGTGTACAATATAGTGGCAGGCGGTACCTGCGAGAGCTTGCTGCCCAGTGTCAGGCCTATTGGTCCAAGCAGATCGCCCAAGCCTCCAAATCTGCTGGGTTTGCGGGTTTCAGACTCTTTGGACGCCCTTGTCAGCACAAACTGACGGGATCGGGAACAGCGAGGGACGCCGTGCCGCAAGATAGCCCGTGGCGAGCCGATGCCCGAGCACAATACGAGCATGGGCAAGATAGGTCACCGATCAACAATTGCAATTTTGAACACGCTCGAGTTTTACCCAGCCTTTTGAGCAACCAGACTCTGTGCAAATCACCCTCAGCTTCTTGTTATTCGACGATGCATGAGGGAGTGGTGTGTACATGTGCGTGTGTGTGTCACGGGCTCGCAGATAAAGTGGCGATTGGCAGAATATGTTTCTTCAGTACATTTACACAATTTATTTATTTGATATGAGCATCCTCCTTGTGACTCTGAAAGGGTGTAGCTGTTTACAAGTGAACAAGGGTAATATAGCGTACAATATATATATTTGCGTGACTGACTACTGAACTTAGGGTATTCTCTATGTTATAAAGGATATGCACATAAGCATGTAGGGTAAGTGTGTGACATAACAGATAGATGTATGTATGGTACTGTCAGCGATCACTAGACAGTAGCTGTTATGCTGAGAGCCTTTCCTTGATAGATTGGATCTCAGATACACTTTCCCAAGGATATGTGTGTGGTGTTCAAAGTGCGTGTTCAATTGATGCTGATGATGTCTTTTGCTCATGCACAATTGGCAAGTGTTCAAGCACGCTTGAACAAGCAGAGCGATCTCATCACGCAACGCATGAACTTGACACCTTTGGGGCTCTAGTATATATTGCATCAGAAAACCATCCTTGAATGCAACGTCCATCAGCTGAATTGTGGTAGATAGCTATCATTTGGAGAGCCGGCTTGCATACTTGAAGCGCTGTTTGGGCTTTGGCCTAGACCCCACAATGACCTCAACAGCAGCCATGCCCATCTCTTTTGCTTTCTGCTCTATGGTTGTCAGCTGCTCAAAGGCCTGAAACAGCGCCTTCACTGAATTTCGAGCATTCCTAGAACCGTGAGCTTTGATGCCAATGGAGTTGATGCCTGCTAGCGATGCAATGTCTCCCAGCAATGCATTTGCTCTGATACCACCACCTGAGGCCAGTGGGTACATTCGCAGCTTGCACTTGCCAAACTTTGTGTCCACAGGGTGTAGGATTGTGAAGCGCTCATATCTGGGAATGAATGTTAGGTTGTTCAGTGCTCGCAGAGAGGCCTTCCTGATAGCTGACACCAGCTCTGCAGCTTTGCCAGTGCCGTGCCCCAGCAGACCCTACGAACAACATACCACGCTCTCTTTTGTCTGTTCCATCAGCATACAACTGACACTCACAACCCAGATGAGACCTTGTCCTGTACTCAAAGCAAGCTGATGTGCATAGCAAGAACAGTGCTATGTCAATGCAGCCAGCACCCTTTGACAAGCTGAAGAGGAGATCAAGGATGACTAGGTTGACTCAGACACACTTTGTGCTGTATACACAAGCACTAGCAATGGCTACATAGACACAAGGCGCTTAGAAAAATATGCTGCTGCACAACTTTGCGCTGTCAACAGCTTGCTGCTGTTTCTCACTCAGGTGTTGCATGCTCAACCATGTTGCCACAAACAGTGCAGTTTGCAAAGACTGTGCAGTGTCCATGCTGATGCGTCACACTTCAGGCAAGGGGCCCAAAGTGATGCTGAAGACTACATACCTCATGGTTTCCCACCACTACCATGGCACTGAAGCTCTGCACACCACCTGCAGGGGAGCCCTTGTTGGTGCTGTTCACATCCACCAGCTTCAAGGAATACTTCTGCCTGGCTGCATTGATGGCTGCATTGCTCTCATCCTCGCCCATGGCCGGTGCACCTGTTAGCTCATTCCCGGACAGCAGCTGTGAAAGTATGTGCCTGCATAATGGGAGTGACAGCGTCATGTTCCCAGACAGTAGTTGTGCAGGTATGCCGACGTGTCAATGTACTTGTACTCAGGCTTCACAGTGCATGGTCGGATGACTTCAGGGAGAGGTGCCAAAACCAGGAGCAGTAACACAGAGACGATGCAGACCAAGTGCAGCCAATCTGAAGAAATGAGTTGACTTGTGACACACTACCACGTGGTTGCTGAGTAACTGATGGCAGTCACGCTGCAGATGCACAAGTGCCTTGGACTGTTTATGGTTGATGGACACAGCGGAGAGAGGCAGGGTAGACTTGCCGCTGGTGCTTTTTGCTTGATGACTGAATCTTTTGCAGCAGCTCATCCTTTTCTGTCTCTGGCACTGCTGGTCCTGGAACCAACGTCGATACATCAGAACCATTGCCCTCAGCGTCAGAGTCGCTGGAGGAATCAGTTGCAGCTTGAAAGTCTTCAGTGCCTGGAACAGGGCGAGGGACACTGTCTGGCAGGACTGGCCCTGCCCAAAGCGGGTGAGTTGCACCCGCTGCGAAGCCCTGCAGGAAGCAGCTGTTTTGGGCTTTTGACACCGACTGAACTCACTAGTGCTGCTTGTGCTTACCCTGACTGTTTGCTGCTGTGCGACACGTGAAGCCGGCGTAGGGCAGTAGTCCTTCGGCACGAGTGGCAGATTTCCCGTGTGCAATAATTGAGTGTGAAAACAGCTAATTAGATAAACAGACCGCTGCTTTGTGCCGAGCACCTCCAATGTATGTGTTACAAGTCGAGCTGAACACCGCAACAAGGTCATCTGCGATCACAAACGAGCTTAACTCGAGATCGACTGCAAACTGATGTCGGTCTGCTCTTGCATGCCATTACAAAACACACGCCATTGATGCGCACCTAGCATAGAGCACTAGCGATGCATTCAGTCAAGTCAACGCGCGGCAGACCCTAGAGCAAGGAACTATAAGCCCTAGCTGAAAGAAAAATTTGCCAATGATGACTGCAACTAGTTTTCATTTAGTCCAGTTCTATTCTCCATCGTCCTAAGCTCAGTACAGTCCTGCACATCATGAGAGAGAGGGAGATTTCATGCGCATTGCATCAGTGACGACTCAAGCTGCTTGAGTTTGAAGGCAATGCTGAGACCTCTATATGTGACACACAGTGTCACAGTCACTTCAGCCTCCAGATATACAGCCTCAACATTGCAGCAAGCAGGTTTATGATCAAGTTTGTGGCTTTTTGTGCAGCTGCCAATGGCAGCTTCCACAGACAGCTGGCAAAGCCTGCAGTCAAGGCAGCATTCAGAATTCAAACTGATCTAGTCAAAATGCAAGTACCGTAAGCACGCTGCCTTTGCTAGTCTTGCGACACAACAGCGAATCGTGAGGAGCGCGCAACACTCCTGAGGCATGCGGCCCTACGCTGTGGTTGCGTCTTTGCTGCTGGTGCTGTGTGCGGGGCCTTGTTGGGGCCAAGGCGAGGAGAGCGACACAGGCAGTACTCCTGAGACATCAAGTCCGAGCCCTGTTGCAGACGTGTCATGTAAGCCTTGCCCATGCAATTGCTGCTCAGGGCGTCAACACACTTCCGTTTGACATCATGGTCTGCATGGTGCAGCCACGAGCGTGAATTCCAGCTTGCTTCTCTTCCAAGGGAACCTGGCAGACTTTGGTTCGCATGTCTTCGGTCAACAAACCGCCTGCACAGCAAGCGAAGAACTGCAATTTATGACGATGACAAACATGACAGTACCCGTCGAGGAAGTGCAGCGTTTCGCCATCAAGACCTGGCAGTCCCCTAATAGTGTTGGCGCCCAGATACAGAACGTGACCTATTTCGATCTGGAGACAGGCAGGATTGTGACAGGAAACACAGTGTACGACTGGAACAGGGCGCTGACTTACTTCAACTACACCATATTACTACCGAACGTCGTTGATATGCCAGCCTACCAGCAGAAGATGCTGCAGCTCAACTATACAGTCAGCAACCTCACAACTGGAGAGACAACAGCCAGCCGATCATGCCAATCACCAATCCCACAGCTACAGGGAGTCAGCGACTACTTGAACTCTATCTTGGACAGCAACTTGTCTAATTCTGCCAGCCTGGATGGCGGACTCAGACCTACTGAGCTTATGCTGCCGGGAGGCTGCATCTCAGAGAGCAGTGTGAACTATGAAGGGACTGTAATGCAGAGCATCAGGACTAACAAAACGTCCCAGGTGATTCACCAGAGACTACCCAGTACACCTGTGCCTGGCAAACGCACTGTTACCAGCTTCCATCAATCACGCATTTGTGAGTGACCCTGTCATGACAGTACAAAATGCCTCTCTCATCAATGACTGTTGCAAACTTCAATTGCACAGGCTGATCGTAAATCCCGATGCTCAAATCTGCTGAGCTTGATTCTGCTTCTGGTCTCAACACATATGGTATTGTCTAAGACTTACTGCAGCACAGGCTGCAACACATGCCTGTCATGTGCATGTAGCTGACACTGAAGTGTTGTTCACACTGCACAGTAACAGTGACCTGCTGATGCAGGGTGACTGCTGCGCTGCTTGTGAAGCCCTGTCAGGCTGCAATGTGTGGGTGTGGTGTGCATCTTATGGAGGATGCAAGTATGGGGATAACGGGGTCTTCCCCATGTATGGCTGTGACCTAAAGCATCAAGACAACTACACTGACATGTCACAGCTACCCCTATCATACAGTAGAGGTCCTCCCACACCATTCACATCAGGTATGTTGTTTATGCTCTGCAAACTGCACCCATTGCATACTCTTACACCCAGGTGTATTCACAACAGACCCAACGTCTAATCTCTGTCAAGTGATCAGCTGTAAGTGCGCCAGGCTTATATTGCACAGCAAGGCTTGAACATTACAGCAAAGTCAAACTGCAATCCCAAATGGGCACAAAGCCTTGCTGCAAGAACTGCAAGCTTTTGCTTTGTGACAACAGCTCAGCTGTGTGCCCATGCATTCTTTTGCTGCTTCCAAATCTTGAGTGCTCAACTTGCAGATGGCAAACAGCGCTCTGCATGTACTCATGTTGAGTGAGAACTTCTGCTGACACCTCAGCGCGATGAGCAATGCCAATGTGCTGACGTGTTCTGCTGTGCAGGTCGCTATGTCAATGGAACATGATTATATACATGCCTGCCCGCCAGCATGTGATACAGTGATACGCCAATACTTGCAAGCCATGTTTACTTAGATATGGATTTCATTGAAATAAGGATTTTGCTTAGCTACTCTTTAAGCCTTTGCTTTCCCTTCTCTCAAGACCTTGGGCATTCTGCCACGCTTTGTTAAGATGTTGCATGTAGCTGCATTCATGATTTAATACAAGCCCCTGACGCCACATCATTTAATACGTATGAGGTAGTCCCCTACTGCACATGTACTGGTATGCAGAGCCTACAACACGCCTAAATTTTTGGCCGACCAGCACAGTCTCCGTGCCTCAAGTTTTCGAAACCGCCTGGCATTTTTCCTAGGCAGATGCACTCATGTCTGCTAATCCATAAGCAATGCTATTGCGCTTAGTAAAGTATGGTTGCAGCTTACACAGGACAGTCTTCTCGTCAAGCAAACTAAAAAATGAAGGCTACAGTATAAAGTGTCAGCACAGGCAATGACCAAGAAGATCAGGAACAAACTCTAAAACATTGCACACCACACCAAGTCACAAAACACAGGTAGGTGTTGTCATGCAAACACAGATATATGACATATCAAATCATGACAACAGCCTACCATCAAACACCTGTAGATGCCCAAATCAAAGTGCTCACCATGCGCAGATCTAAAATGAAACACAGCAAGCCAGCCAAAGCAGCAGAATACACATTGTCTCCCCATCAAACCATGCGTGGTGGAATTCCAAAACTGTACACTTGATCACTTGGAGCTGCTGTGAGACAGACTACCAGAGCCATTGTGTGTTATGCTCTGCACAGCCTTGTCCATCTGAGTGTCTACATTTCCACTGTTGCCATTGCTGCCTCCAGTGCTGTTGGACATGTCATTGTGGCCTTGGCTACCGCTGCGCGTCCTGTCAAAGCTGTCCTCTCTGTGCAGCTGGAAGGCCAAAATGTTGGCCAAAGCCAGGCAGTCACAGTGGGTTGGGAAAGCCTCCACAAAGAACAACGCACACTGCACAGCACAGCAACAGCTTACCATGCTGGTTTTGGGGACGCAGTGAGATGTACATTTCAGTGTCAGGTGCAGAGCAAAAGTCAGCCGATGCACACTGTGTGCAAAAGACTGGATAGACACATGAGACTGCACACTGTATATGTTGTCACTCAACAATGTAGTTGTGGGCAAATGCATACAGAACGTGGCAAAAAGCGAAGCGAAATTTTCCCCTCGGGTTTTTGTTTCAGGTTTGTGTAAGAACAGCAAAGACTGCTCAGGGTTTGTGTGCAGCTGCCAGGGCATACCTGGAGAGGGCTAAGGATGCGGTGCATGGTGACAAAGTTCAGCTCCATGACAGTCCTCTGTTCCTTACGCAGGTTGCACTTGATCTTGTCCAATGTGCTGCACGCAAACACAGACACTGTGATGATATGGCAGTTCTGGCTTGCTGCTGCCAGCAGAGCCTGTATCAAGGCAAGATACACATGCCTATGCCAAGACTGTGCATGACAGGATGATCGCAGTCTTACAAGCGTGCCTGCCTGCCACTGGAGTTTGAGCAACACCCACATGTGTCTTAAGGCAATGTGCAGACCACAACAGCAGGATTGTCACTTGCAACTGTGAACAGCCTGTGAGAAAATTCTTCTGTTCCATAGAACCTAGCTGTTGATGGCAGGCAGTGCAATGTCTGGACCACCATGCCCACACAGCACTGGCAGCATAGTACCTGTTCAGGTCGACATTCTCTCTGGCTGTGTAGCTGTAGCCGTTGAGGCTCATGCAGTCCAGCTTGCCTTCCAGGCTGGACTTGGCCTGGCTGGCATTGTCAGGGCAGCGCGGCAACATCAAGCCCATGGCCTACATGACACCAGACTTGCTCAGCAGCAGATATGATAGGTTGAAATGTTCCTGTGGTATTGCAAGTAGAAGGGCAAACTGTGGTCTTCATGGTCTTTGATAGTTGGTCTCTATACGGTCTTTCATAGTTGGTCTCTATATGGTCTTTGATAGTTGTTTTGGGACAGGCTTGATACAACAACGCATGGGCTGTCTGCTTTGACCGAATATAAGTATGTGGCACAGAAGTACAACTCCAACAGTTTGAGTGCGTGAATTGGCATAGCACTGGGACAATCACAAAGCAGTGAAAGATGTAGTGGCTTGCAGTGATGTGTGCACATGATGACACGCTGTGACCTGCAGCAATGGTAAAACACACCTTGGTGACTACACACAAAGCACAGCCCTTGTGGTCCTCAAGTCTGATTGAGCAGTATGCACACCAAGAAACAGCTTTATAAGGCAGCAACAGAAAGCCTAATCATGCTATCCCTGCTTTCATCGGATGATACTCCTGTTTGCAGCTGACACCTGACCTCACGCACCCTTGAGAAATGAGCAAAGAGAAGAAAAGAAAAAATTACGCTTTCCAGCAATCATAACAGGAGCCTCCTAAGGCTGCAGCCCGGAGCTGAGAAATGAGCATGCACCCACCTGCATGTTGAGATATGAGCATGCACCCACCTGCATGTTGAGAAATGAGCATGCACCCACCTGCATGTTGAGAAATGAGCATGCACCCACCTGCATGTTGAGCTCCTGGCGCTCTTGGTACACCTTGCGCAGCTTGTTGAGATGCTCCTTGCGGTTGGCCATCAGCTGGTCTTGCTGTGTGGGGCTGAGCTTGAGGACCGCCAGCACCTGAGTCCATTTGGCACGCTTCACACTGCACTCAATGTGCGTCAGCTGCCCCATATCACGCACCATCAGCTCCATGACCTACATGACAGGAGCTGCATGTTATGCATGATATATTGGGCTTTCCTGTGTTGGCTTGTTGTACATATAGTGCAATGAGGGCCAGATGCAGAGCAGGTGGGGGAACTGTAGTCTTTAATCTGGTATTTGCGTATCAATTGCAAAGTACTAGTGCACCATTGGCCGGCCAGGTCAGAACCTGCATCATCAAATGAGATGTGTGCCGGCCATGCAGGGGTGAGGGGATGTCCACAAGAGGAAAATGCAGGTAAAGGTGTGTGGCTGAGCATCCTGGTGAAAGCCACAATGGCAACACGTCATACTGTTGAAGCCCATTGGGATGCTTGCTCATGAGTGCACGAAGAAATGCCCACACAAATGCAGCCTGCCAACATACAAGCCTTCATACTGATCAGCAGTAATGATAGCGCTCCAGCATGATTTTGTGCAGTAGCCTTACTGTGCTGCTTTCTCACATATGTTGTGTCAGTGCTGCTGAAAGTCATGACTCCTTGTATTACAGGGACATATTACTTGCAGCAACACTGACACCATGTGTGTAATCAAGCAACACAGCAAGGCTACTGCACAAGATCGTGCTGGAGCGATTTCATCACTGCTGATCAGTCTCTACAGGACGTCATGTTATCGTGCTGAAACAAGCTGATATGAAACAAGCTGGTATGAAACAAGATGGTATGGAAACTGCACCTTGATGCCTTCTGCACGCATGGCTTTGCTGCAGGTGCTGCAGCTCTGAGCCACCATCTTGGCCACCTCCTGCATCACTGCAGGGTCCACGCCCTCCCCTACAAACCATAGCAGTCACTCTCATACGACAGAAAAGAAAAGAAATGAAATGAAAAGAAAAGACTACGCCTTTCGGCATCAGTTTGATGAGGAGCCAAGTGGAATACCGGGCTGCCCAGGCATATGACAGCTTATGACTGTGATTGACAACGCAGACTTCTGGGCTTATGGACTGCAACCTTAGCCAGTGCTGTCCTACACAGATTGTGACTACACATACCATTGCATGTAATGGTCACAAGCCCACAGTGAGTGTGATCATCAGATGTCATCTGAACATGTTACCACTTTGTTCAGGCTTGCATGTGTAAACCCCATGCAGTCCTGCCTGATTTGCATGCTAGCAAAAAGTGACGTGGCAAAGTGAGCTTTGGCAGGATCAGCAATGCGACAAGGGACGAGTAGTCTGCAGAACTGGAGTTGTTGAGGAGTTGGCGTAACGCTCACCTGAGGGATCTACGTTCTGCAGGCCTTGTCGCTCAAAGTAGTTCTTGAGCCTGAGCACATGCTGCTTCCAGTCATGCTGATACGCCTGCACCTCTGCCTCATGGTGCCTGTGCTTGCGCTCAGCCTACAACAGCGAAATATGATTTGCAGCAGCAATGACAACACATGTGCGATTCGAGTGAGCAAGAATCAGGTACTACCAACAACACCTGTATTCCGTAGTGATGTTCATGCACTTTGCAAAACTTACATGTGATGGCAAGTTGGCAGCAAACCACAAATTACCCACCAAGCAGCAACCAAGCCACATGCGATTGGACAGATCACAAGTCTTGAAACAGGCAATGCTAGTAACAAGCTGAAGCACCATGGGCAATTACTTATGCTTACAACACAGGTAGGTCTTATGCAGCGGCCCTTGACAAACTTGTCAGCCTGCATGTTGATGGCGGTATAATACCTGGCTGCTCACTAAATTGACGCTGAAGGGCTTAGCCTTTTCTTTTCTTTTCTTGTCTTGATGGCAAGAAACAGATGCCAAGGGGGAAAGCCCACCTCAGTAGCATATGCTGCAGATGGGTCCTCATCAAGCTCTACAGCAGCACACACATCCACACTGCTGTCTGAGCTGCCTGAGCTCTTCTTACTCTCAAGCTGCTGCTGTAATCGCTCAATCTCCATTTCCTTCTGCTTCAACATCTGTTCCAGTTCTGTTGTCTTGCCCTGCAAATGGTACTAGCTTATGGACTATGTGGATGTTGGAAAGTCTTCAGGAATATGCCTCTGTAGCTGACCCAGATGGCAAGCATACAGGGCTGACGTTGTGACCGGACTGTTGCTGGGTCTGGCTACAGACCACACTTGCCAGATTCATGCATGCAAGGCGCAGACAGTGGGTGTAAGCATATGAGACATAATTGGCGCCGCTCGCACACTCTGGCACCTTTTGCACCATCTGGAGCCAGTGTACCTGAAGCATGTGATGCTGATTCTGCAGGGTGTTCATGTCTTTGGTCTGTGCTGCCAACGCATCTATGGCCTGCTCCATCTCCACAAACTTTTGTTTCCTCCGCTCCCTGATACATGAAATGCAACTCAAAGATTGTATCAACATGATAACGAAAATTGATGCGCTGAAACAAACAAACAAACAAACACATGATTGACTGTAGCATGATATGAAACCATGTTGCGCCATGCTGCTAGCAATGCAAGAGTCCAAGTTTACCTATATCTCTGCTGCGCTTGTTTGTTTTGCATCTGCTGCTTTGGATTCCTCTTTGTCTTTGTATCTCTGGCATGCAGCTTTGAGTTTGTGCGTCGGCTGCTGCCATTTGCTTGCTGGTGATCTGCTCCATATGCCTCGTCATCGAATGAGATATCAGATCCTGCTGAGCCATTCTGTCCAGGAGATCCGCTGTTGTACATGCCGTTCTGGCCAGAAGTTGAGGGGATTGGAGGCATGCCAATTCCTAGGTTGAGACCAGACAGGTTGCCCTGTTGGAATGGCTGCTGTATGGGCACCCCCAGCTGACCAGAGGTCACCACAGGTCCTGAGTAAAAGCCATCTGTAGGCTGCTGTGGGAGCAGTGGCTGTTGCTGAGACTGTGCTGGTGTAGGCTCAACAGCCATGGGAGCTGTACCTGGCAGACTGTTGGGCAGGAAGCCATTTGCACCACCAAAGCTTGGCAATGCACCTGCACTTTTCATGAGTGCTTCAGTCCTACCACGCATGCTGGTAGGCATGGGGACCAGCCTCTCAGTATGGGTTTGGCTTCTAACCGATTGTCGACAGGCTGTCGAGCTGCCTCACAGGCAGTAGCACAAGTATATGCAAGCTGATTGAGCTAGACTGGAAACTCACCTGACAACTTCCTGGAGTTTCTGCTTCCTAATTCTGTCACATAATCTTCGTAAAAGTCGTCGACTGCAGACCAAAAGAGGCAGATTGTAGGACAAGATAGGACACGAGGTATATTGGCGCCGTGAGAGCAAGTGCAGAAATAGCAAAAGCTATTCTCCATACTGACAGATCTATCACCTGGTATGCTAAAGAAGTCTATATCGGGCAGCTCGCCGAGCATGTCCACCGAGTTCTGCGGCTGGGACATGAAGGGCGAGGCACCATTTGCGACGGACCCCATGGCAGTCGGGTCAGCCAAAGAAGTGGTGACCGGCTGCAGGCCACAAGTCGAGGTGGCCTGCTACAGCGTCGACAACGAGACCTTGCGAAGCGTTACAAACGCTGAAATTCCTAATACTAATAATACCAAAACGTGAAGAACAGAATGCACAATTCTTCTCGATGTCAAGCAAGCGCTTCTATAGACCTTGTCATCAGTAAGCAAAGTGTTAACCAAGCAGTGCCAGGCAGGCTTCGGCCAAATCAGTACTTTGTGTGCACTAGGGCGCAGGGCTCCCATGAGGGCTCCTACACAGGGCGCTTAGATTGCTCCATCGCAACCGCGATCAGCCCACTGTTCCCCTGCATCGTCAAGACAGATAAGCTGCCTTAAGTTTGATGATGCTTTTCGATGGGCTTTCAACCTCCTCCTTGGGCCAGTCAACCTTCTAGAGTCTCCAGCCTCGAGGTAGACACTTTGCCAGTCGCAGCAGGAAACCAAAACCGCAAGCGCGTTGCAGCTGCAGTAGAGCTTTTGCGTCGAATGACGATGCGTATCAGTATATTGTTACAACTGCACTCTCAACATGAAACCACAGTTCACCTCGACTGGCGCACTCTGAAGCGGCTGTGATCACGTAGGTGTACAGCGAAGAGGGCGCACAGCAGGAGGTCTTTCCTGTAGACGGCAAAGCATACTATACCTTTGGCAGAGAGCCTACTGCCGTCGACGTCGTGCTCAGCGGTGCAGGAGCTTCGAGGACACACGCGGCCCTTGTTCATCACGAAGACGGCAAAACATACCTCATAGACCTACAGTCGGTATATTCCTACACACAAGCAGGGTCCTGCATGTTTCCTCCGCTCAGGGTCAGGCATCTGATTTTTGGCTGCTCTGCAGACGCACGGCACGTTTGTCAAAGGCAAAAGGCTGCCTCCCAATAAGCCAACCTTGCTGACTGACAAAACCCCTGTGACTATCACTTTTGGCTCATCAAAGCAGAAATATATCTTTAGTGGTGAGACAACTGGTGAGTCAGAACATATTGTAGACCACACGCTCTGTGCTGCAATGTATGCAACAACCTCATTCATGGCCAGGTGATTGTTGCAGGTTCCAAAAGAAAGGCAGAAGCTGTAAGCAGCAGCAGTGCTATGCAGCCAAAGCAGACAGTGCGTGCATCACACCTTTTGGTCAAACACAGGTACTCCTGGGCATATACAGCAGGCAGTCCTACTACTGCTGCCTTTGACAGTCAACAAAGACAATATCCCATGCGCTACTAAGGCAAATGCATGCAGAACATGCTGCTTCTTGTCTGTGCATATCATGTCTCAAACTTGCAAGCCGGTCTTGATATTGTACATGATACAGGGATGTGCGGAGGCCATCATCATGGAAAGAGCCCCAGGTCACTAGATCAAAGGTATGTTGACAGGGTAAAGCTGATTCAATATGATTGATAAAGCTGATGAACCTGTAAGCTGCCCCCTCTTGAGCTGTCAGATGCCCTGCCTCCCCTTTCAGACTGCACTGCATGCTTGGGAAGTGTTATGTGCTGCAGATGGAATGTTGTCTTATCTGTGCCGTTCATAGCTGCCCAAACTGCCAGTGGTACTTGCGGTTGTGTGCCTTAAAGTGTAGGTGCGTCTGTGACTTGTATGAGTGGTCATGTCTGCAGCAATTGAATCTGACCTGATCTTCTTTGGTGTAATTCAAAGCATAGTCTCCTGTTCTACATCATCAGCTAGAGGCATCTTTGTGACTGTGTGTTCTACCTTATTACAGGAAGAAGCACTTGCAAAGATCCAGCACTTCAGGCAGCAGCTGACATCAGGCCAGTCAGATTTTGCCAAACCTGCATCTGAAGAAAGCCACTGCAGCAGTGCCAAGCGCGGTGGTGACCTAGGAGAGTTTGGGCCAGGGCAGATGCAGAAGCCCTTTGAAGATGCCACATATGCTCTCAAGGTCATCATCTCACTTTCACATGTTGCTGCTGTCTGCTGAAGGTTACGTGCAAGCCCAAATCATGTGCGCAATGGTCCTGTTACTGGCAGAAAGCTTGTGAATTCTGCGCAAGTGTGGACAAACAGTTGGAGTCCAGGTGTGTGCTGCAGCTGCAGCAATAAGGTTTCTGCAGCTCCCTTCTCATTGTTGCCGGGAGAATGCGGCAGCCTGTTTGTGCGTCAGTGCCTGCTTAGCGCCGCGCCCATTATTAAGGGACATTGACTTATATGGCTGTGTGGCTGTTTAGGTGGGCCAGCTGAGCGAGCCAGTGTTTACAGACTCTGGAGTACATCTTATCTTGAGGACAGCATGATGCCGTGTGACAGGCTATGCATGTGGCCATGGGATTTATGCAGGCTGCTGCTGCAACAGCTCTTCCATGGCGAATGACTGCATTACAAATATTTTTGCACGGCTTATGTGCCCTTTCAAAAGGTATAAATGAGTACTATGATTGCAAGCTGCAGCACAAATCCCTGTCTTCTGACTGCACCAGCGTTGAGTGAATTGAAAATTCATCGATGCATTAATGCAGTGTTGGTAATGGCGTTTTAGAGTGTGCCGAAGTAATTTGGTACAGCTGCCCTGATAACGCTCCCATGCATTGTCTGCAAATCATTCTGTGCGGTCAAGATGTGAGGTTATGTCGAGGCGGTTGGCATTTTGATTCATGGTCAACGAGAAGTGATCACCTGTGCAAACACTGATTGCTACAGCTCAAAAGAACATGCGTAAAAGGAAACTCTCGGCAGTAGACAGCACAGCATTGTCGGTGGATACCGCAGGCACGCAGGCGCAGCCCAGCACGGCTCCTTGCGGCAGCCTGTCTGATCTACAGCTGGAGCAATTGAGGCAGATAGGTTTTACGAAGACTGCAATATCTGCCGTCGCAGCTGCGACGTTGCACGTCGCTGCCAAAGCCTTCAGAGGGCAGCTCGAGGTCTTCAGCAAGCAGCTTCCCAACGGCCGATACATAGGATATCATACATCTCCTGGTGTTCAGAGGTTGGAGTACCGCCCAGGACACGAAGCACTGGGGGATCTGGGCATTTTGCAGCATCTCGCTGTCACGGTACGTGAGCCATCTGTAATGCATCGCAATTGTTCAGCGAGTGCATGTTCAGAAATCACCATCTCGCAGTCCTGTCTCATCTTTGCAAGTCAACGTTGCCTTCTAGGTAGTGCAAACCTTAGATGAGCTGGCCAAGGGGTACCTGGCTAGCGTGGCCTCCTTGCTGGGACTATCAGCAGATGCCTTCCAAACCATCATTGAACATCACACAACAGATGACAAGGCACACGCAAGCGCCTCAAGCTTTCAGGCCATGCACTACTTGCCACTTGAGAGTACTGCTGCATCCACCAGCTGCCAGGCAGATGTAGAGGAAGGTCTATTGACCCTGATATACAGTGATGCCCCACAGAGCATCCAGGTGCGGCAAGTGGCCTGCTACTGTACCATATTGCTTCTATGTGGTCTGCAAAACTTTTCAATATGCTTGTCTGCATTGACCATCAGCAGCCCACACGGCCTTCAAAGTGAGCAGAAGAAGCTGATGCTGGACACAAGCCTCTCTGTTTCAATTTCAAAGCATGTAACTAGAAGCTGCTTTGTCATCTATACTGCTGAAACTGTGTAGATCATGGACAGTACTGGAGAGTGGCAACAGCTGACCATACCAGAGGGCCAAATAGCTGTTCTAGCTGGCTACACACTGGATCGTGCTGCTTGTGGCCTGGTCACAGCTGCCAAACATCGCATGGTAGGTTTTCAATGCCAGTATACAGTGGCTTGAAATGCACCTTACCACCACACTGCAGCATTTGTATAGTGCAGCACAGTGCATTGTTTTGCCCGTTCAGCTGCAATATCAAGCCCAAATGCACACAACATGCTGGATACTATCAGCTTGGCTCCTACAGCATCATCACCTGATGGTTACGGACAGCCTGACCTGGATTTGATATATTCTTGTCATTTCTTGTGTGCACTGGGTGGCAGACACCATGCACCAGTGACTCAGGCAACAACAACTTCCTTCACAAAGCTGTCAACACATGAAGCCGAAGAGGCCTATGCTAGTGTGCAATGCTGCTCTTTTCTGTGCAAGAATTGTGTGATCTCTGCAGGTTGCGACTCCCGGTGGTTGTTCCCAGGGACGCAATGCGCTTGTTTACAAGCTCAGATCGCCTGATACTGCTGTCTTGGACCTGTATGCAGCTCTCAGCAGGCATCACACAGGCAAGATTGACCCCAGGTGACACATCTGCCTTCCTGGGCATCCCAGTATAGTACTTGCCTTCTCCAGAGGCCAAAAGAGGCATAGTTTTGTTTTTTCGTTTCTTGTCTTTTCTTTTCTGACACATCTGCCGTGATGGCTGAGGAGTATGTATGGCTTATGCGACATGTCCCATGGCTGAGACGCAACATATGTGCCAGTAACAGAGATGATCAACAGACATGTCACAACCCGTTTCCTGATGATGTCTATGATGAAATGTCCTATACCATCACTGTATTGGCAGTACATGGCAAGCTGACCATTGTCTACAATTAGTTGCAGCAGCACAACCCAAAACGTTTGTAGCCATGCCCACATGATGTGTGCTATAACTTGCTGTCATCTGAGACCAGCATGCAAACAAGCAGGACCTTGCATGTGCTGTACCAATGAAATACCTATTGATGAGTCTTCCAAAAATGCAGCTTCTTCTCGTTTGTCTCTCCTGATACACATCCTAGCTGACATTGGTAGTTCATGGCCAGTGCAGGTACACATCATCAATAGGTGTCAGGGAGCTCTTGTTCTTCTTCGCGGCCACACATGCTTCTAACAGCACCCAGCTTGCCAGCAATGCATCAGCATCAACTGACAGCAGCCAGCTTGCGAGCAATGCATCAGCACCAACCACAGCAAGCAACTCAGCTAGAAAACATCATGTGCCCAGCCACACGATGCCAGCGTTGACAGGGCAAATGGTTTCCTTCTTGTCTGACAAACCGTGGTACTCACCAGCAAAGTATCACAACTTCCTCAGACTTGTGAATCTTGCTCCATTCAGCCGCACCCCCATTGGGCCGATTGGAACGCAGCTCAGGCTTGTTGATGCCAAGTGGGCAGTAGCTGTGGAGGTTGCTCTGGGATCTGTGCTTGAAAGCTTTGTGGTGCACGACCACACAGATGGGACCGTTTTCAAGGTGAGGAGCAGCTGCAGCAAGTCACTCCCACATCTGCCTCACCATCACTTGCCTGTAGGAACTCTGCCTTCCAGAATCTGTTGTTGCATGACCTATTCTGTTGCCTCTTCATGTGCTTTGTCTCACAATATCAGGGGCTGACTTCAGCCGGCAGTTGTCTTATCATTCAGCTCACGCCCGCTCTTTGCCAGCTGCATTTGCCGGGTTGCATCTCATGAGCTATCTTGTTCTGTGCAGATTTTGTGCTTTCCCTCAATGGCTCCACCACTCAGTTCATGCAGCAAAGATGCTGACACACTTGTGACAGGCTTCATCACTGTTTCCAGTCATCATTGCATCATCAGAGCATGTGCATGTCGCTGGTGCCTCTGCTGCCTGAAACTGAGGCTTTGCATTCTACTATGTTCTTCCTGGACCACATGGGAGGATAAACGCCTACAGGGACCAAATGGGAGCATCAAACGGTGCTTCAGCAAAACTGGTGGACAAGCCTATAGTCGGGGACACACGGAGACCTGGATGCCTTGCCAGTCTACCTCACAGCCACGAATTCTCATGGCAAGCTGATCATTTCGCGCAGCCATTGTGACAGAAAGTGGGCCTTCTTACGAAAACAGTGCAACTTCAGAGGTTCCCGTTAGTTTTGGCATAGTCCATGAAGCACAGACGATCCTTGAATTCGACTGGACTGGGGACTGCAGCCCTGTTTTGAAGTGTACGTGTGCATATGTAGTAAGCCCTAGTTTGGTCCAGTGCGAAAATTGCTGTAGGAATTCAGCACATGAGCCAAAAGCATTTTGCATGCATCAGTCCATTTCGCAGAATAAGTGCAAGATATGCAGATGAAACGGTGCAGAAGTATATTGGTACACACACACACACACACACACACACACACACACACACACACACACACACACACACACACACACACACACACACACACACACACAAATACACAGTTTTGCTGAGATTGCTGCTGTAACTGTATCACACCACACAAACATATTGTACCAGCTACTCCAGTCCCATCCTATGCAATCTGACACCGAATTGATCAATACACTGCATGCAACTGCTGTGTGGTCAGGCCCACAAGCATTCTGACATGATACACATTCAAATTGTCCTCTAAAAACACATTGCATGAAGAAAAAGCTCAGTGTGGGTTTCATAAATGAGCAACAGTGACCAAGAAATGTCACCAGCCTGACACGTATTATGCCTCAGTATGTGTGGTGTGTTGCTGCAACGACACTGTGTGGACGTTAGCACCTTCACTTATCTTCTCCCACAATGGGTTATGCCTCATTAGAGTTCGTATGTTCCAATTGCGAACAAGCTAGTCTGTGTCACTAGAGATTCCTACATTCCAGCAGCTGCGATATGCTTATGTCCAAGTCCGGCCTTACAGCAAATGCTGATCTGCTGCGAGCTTGGCTGTCTGCACGCATGTTCTTCCTGTACATCTGCTGTCCATACAGCACCCTCAATAAACATCCTCGGCTGATTCGGTCAGCTTTCATAGCGGGATCAAACCAAAGAGTTGCATCATTGTCCTTGATCATGAATGCCTCGCAATGTGCTAGGAATGTAACCAAGCTAAATTGTTCTGCAAACTCTGTCCAGGAGACGACTGCTTCATTATCACAAAACAACACCCACTCATCGTCATTCTTCATTTCCTGAAGCTTAGCTATCAGCTGGATTTCGCATACGCTTATGACACTAAGCATGCTGTACTTGTGTGCAACTTTAACTAGCACCTTGATGTCTTCAAGGCAGTCAAGGTCAGGGGTTCCGCCAAATAGACAACCTTTGTACAGATAGGTGAGAACTGTGGAAATCTCTGACAAACTGTCTCCATACAGACAAACTGACACTTTGCCTGAGGGGTCGGTCTGGTCAGCTTCACGCGACGCAGCAGTGAATGCCTCTGCAAACACCTTGGAATTTGCTGCCAAGATGTTCTTGTGAACAGGAAACTCTGTGTTTTCCAGAACTAGGACTGCGTCCGCCATATCTGCGAAAGTGTCTGATACACCTATCATGTGATCTGTCTGTACCGCAGCTTCAGTGCCAGAGTCTGGCCTGGTAAGCACTGGGTCCATCTCAGGGTTAGGGCAGCCAGACATGAACCTTGCTGTGGAAACTGAGACTGACGGTTCCTGCTCAAACACAAGGAATCCTGCTTGTAAGCCAAACAGTCACCACTTTGGTTTACAGGGTGTGTCACGCGAGCACGCCGCAATCCGTACTTTGATTCAATCTGACAGTAGTGCAGCGCCGGCAGGGCGCGAGGCCAGCGGTGCTGATGAACTGCTACAGATTGGCTTCCTGAGCTATTGCACAGCAGGTTGCGCGAGTCGGTGCTCTTTTCTGCGGGTGTCAGAGAAGATACCAGCCTCGCATCAAATGCAATTGGTGCCCGCTGCTCTACCGCACGCTTTTCGATTTGCCCATAGGCGACGTCGCGCTGCAGAAGACCTTGTCGGACCCTGCAGCAACACTTGGAACTCGCAGGACCTTTGAGGACAGAGTTGGCTTGTGGTCGTACTGCTTCAACATGCAGATCCTTCTTGATTAGGCCATATATGCTGCAGTGCTGTGCTGTGCTGTGTGATTGCTGGCGTTTTATTAGGGTTAGGTTTAGGTTCATCAACTTTGGTCAAAGCTCAAGTGGCCGTCAAGAAGTCGTCCACAGTGTGCAGCGCCTGAAGTCTCTTCGCGCCTTCCAGCCGCTCTACCAGCATTGGAAAGGTTGTGCACAAGTTTATTTGCGACAGATCTGCTTAAACCCCCTGCCTCTGTTGCGATGGCGGCCTCAACGGACCTCAAGTCGACAAAAGGTGATACGCTGGTCGTTGGGCAGCCTGACGTTCAGGTCAAGAAGAAGTCCAAGAAGAGCAAGGATGGCAAAAGCAAAGACAGCGCAGAGAAATCCTCCAAGAAGAAAAGGAAGACCACAGAAGCAGCTGCAGCTGCTACACCAGATGAGCAGCCAAAGAAAAAGAAGAAAAAGTCCAAGACGGACAGTGTGCACAGCAGCAGCGACAGCGAAGACACCACCGTAGCTGCAGAAGCTCCAGTGGCCGCTGCACCTGTTCTCGAGCCAGTAGCTCCAGCGAATCCTTTGGCTTTAGACAACTTCAGACTGTCAGCACCTATCAAGTCACTACTTCGAGCCAAAAACATGGACTCCTTGTTCGACATACAAGCCCAGACACTGAACTTTCTGCTGGATGGCTTTGATCTGGTGGGCCGTGCCAGAACAGGCTGTGGCAAAACATTGGCTTTTGTTCTGCCCATCATTGAGAGGCTCAGTCAGGGCTATGATGGCAGCAAAAGGGCGTTTGGCAGAGGCCCTAAAGTCATTGTACTTGCACCTACCAGGGAGTTAGCAAAGCAGGTATGTTGCTGGCATGCGTGCCCTGTTGACTGTAATCTTCTCTAACGTGCTGTGCACGCACATACAGTAGCGAGCCCAAGCTTGATGCAGCATGTTGTCCATCTGTCTTGGTACGGGCTGATTGCGCAGCACATGTGCATCTGGTAGCAGCTGCAGCATTGGCTGTCCAAAAGCTTGCCCTGCAACTGAGCGCGATCAACTTGCATGTTAAGTTCAATGTTATGTTCAATGCTGTATCCTGAAATGAGCAACCTGGGTGTTATGTTCAAAGCCTTGTTCTATTGTGGAGTTCTGATCAGCAGGCTTAACATGCAGGTACACGCTGACTTTGAGTGGATCAGCAAAGCATACCAGCTCAGCACGCTATGTCTGTATGGGGGCAGCCCCTATCAGCCCCAGGAGAGTGCCCTCAGAAGGGGCATTGACATTGTGGTGGGAACCCCAGGCAGGGTCAAGGACCACGTTCAAAGAAACACTCTGAAACTAAATGAGCTGCAGTGAGTTTCCACTGAAGTGGCTTTGTGCTGCCTATACAAGGATCATCCAATTTGTACTTGCATGTCTATGATGTGACACGTGAAATGCCATGACTGTGAAGTGTGCTGTTTAGACTTTGTCACAGCATAGACTGTAAAGCGCATTTTCTGCATACAGCTAATCGGGCAGTTCTTACATTACATTGCAATGACGTCAAGCAAAATCACACCCACGTGACACAAGTCTGCTTACGTGTTCATGCCTGTGCAATACCTCCCAAGCATTTGGTCTGTAAGCCCCAATGCAGGAGGTCCTGTCAGTCTTTCCTAATTCTGGCATGCATGCTGTAGGTTTCGCGTGTTGGACGAATGTGATGAAATGCTGAACATGGGCTTTGTCGATGATGTGGAAATGATCCTGAATGCCGGTGGATCATCAGAGAACATGCAGACCCTGCTGTTCAGCGCCACCCTACCCCCCTGGGTCAAGGACATCACCCGCCGCTTCCTCCGGAAAGAGCAGAGGCTTGTGGATTTGGTCGGCACCCAGAAGATGAAGGTAGGCCCACAGAGCTGCCACACATGCAAACGTTTGTTAACAAGACTATTAGCAAGGCAACGTTTGTTAACAAGACTGAAAGACTGTCGTTTGCAATCTGTCACACTTCCTGATACAGAAGTGCCAGCTTGCAAATGCAGATGTTGCGTAACCAGTTTTGCTGCAATGACCAACTTTTTGCAGTTGGTGTGCCGCAGCATCCTAGCCAACTGAAAAGGTTTGATGTACGTTGCAATGCGATTTAGTATCATTTGCAGCACCCAGGATTTGACATAGCAAATGTGCCTGACTGTGTGTGCGGCCTCAGCATGTTTGCATTACCTCTGTATAAGCATTCAGCCGCAGGCACCATGCAATGCTGCATGGCAGTAAACAAATCTCAGGTCAAAACCCACCAAAAATATTGTTTCCTATGCTTGCAGGCTTCGACCAGTGTGCAACATCTAGTGCTGCCATGTCACTGGACGCAGCGCAGCACCATTGTTGCTGACATGATCAAGTCACACGGCTGTGCTGGTCGATCCATTGTGTTCACAGACACCAAGAAGGATGCAAATGAGCTGACAGCCTCCTTGTCAGAGAACTGTGGTGCCATGGCATTGCACGGAGACATCCCACAGGTGAGGATTGCCTCACACTTGTCTTTGCTTTCACAAGTGCTTGCAATTTTTCCGATTCACAAGTTGATTCATGTTCACAAAGCACAAAGTTGCTCTAGTGCTGCCTTTGGGTGTTTGCTGACACTCCACGTGCTGATGGCAAGTGCTCAGACGGCCTGGCAAGCAAACAGCAATGTATCCTGATATTGCCATATGACTGCAGTACATCTTCAGGGTGCAGTGTGTAGTGCAACACAAAACACATGCTGCCTGCATGTTCTGCTGTTGATGACAGTGACATCAGTATTAGGCATCCTTTCAGCATGTTATGAGTTGTTGACATGAAACAGATAATACGTTGACTACACACTCACACACGCACGCCCGCACGCACGCACGCACGCACGTAGTGCAGCGCAAAGAGCTGGCAAACATCACGCAACTGGTTGAACCACTACGTTTGTGATGCTCATATGCATTAAGTCTTTTAGTTCCAGCTGACTTGCGTTGCATTCACCTGAGGTCTGTTTGCTAAACCTGCATTGCAACAGCCTTTCTTGAAATCATGATGATGCGACTGACTTTTTTGCTGCTGTGCAGAATCAAAGAGAGGTGACATTGGCTGGATTCCGAAGCGGCAAGTTCCCAGTTCTGGTGGCCACTGATGTGGCAGCCAGGGGGTTGGACATCAGTGGGGTTGAGCTGGTGGTGCAGTGTGAACCACCCAAAGACCCTGAGACCTACATCCACAGATCAGGTGAGACTTTGCTCATATGCCTCTGCACCTGTGAATCTTGTGGCTCGCAGCTTACTGCATCTCCAAATGGCTGCTTGCCAGCATGTCTTTGGCACTCACATCTTTCTGCATCTTCAACAGTTGCTTGCCAGCATGTGTTTGGCACTCATAGCTTTCTGTATCTTTCAATGGCTGCCTGCCAGCATGTACACTCAAAGCTTACTGCAATGGCTGCCTGCCAGCATGTGTGCTCCCAGCGTACTGCAATGGCTGCTTGCTAGCATGTGTGCTCCAAGCTTACTGCAATGGCTGCTTGCCAGCATGTGGCATTCACCCACACATACAGGTCTCCTGCATAGGTCATACTCAGGACAACTGCATTCCTTGCCAGCTCATTTGCTATCACTGACCAGACACGTCCGCCATTAAACAGACAGCAGATGCCCAAGCATTTTGCACTGGCTCATGCGCCTTGTGTTCTGATCAATCAATCAATCAATCAAGCAATCAATCAATCAACAATTCAGCCAATCAATCAATCAATCAATCAATCCACTGTATGGTTTGCACAGGCAGGACTGGGCGTGCTGGTAAGACAGGAGTGTGTGTGACGCTAGTGGGGCGCAACAAGGAGGGCCTTATTCCCTTCATTGAGAAGAAGGCTGGTGTCAAGTTTGAGCGCACGGGCGCCCCCCAGCCTGCTGATATGGCCAAGGTTGCAGGTGAGCCAACCCTGCATGCTGCAACCATGATGATGTGTGTGTAACATAAGTCATGCTGCATGGACAGCATATTGACATAGCTGTTGCACCGAACACACTGTGTGCGATGTCACAGTCGCCACACACACTGTGCATTGCGCGCACTCAGGCCACTCCCTAAGATCCTGCTCGCATGCAGATCGTTGCAATTGTGCTTTAATACAGATTGCAAACTGCACTGTGTGCCTTTGGTTGCCAGTTATTCGGCGCAAAGGCAACCGCATTCTGCTGAGTAACACAGTTGTCAATTTTGTTATATTTTTTCTGTCTGAGCTAGCCAGCCTGCTGCTGAGGCCAAGCTGAACCTTGAAAATGCTTGGGTGCCAAACTCTGCCTGGCAACATTAGAGCTGCACACGCCTTTCTTCTGTAATAACGACGTATGCATTTGCAATTTGCTGTCGTGACAGAGCTGCAATGCAGTTGTCATCTCACGCTGTTCCCATCAGCTGAGGCCAAAGTGACTTTGCGATGCCAGCAAACAGGCTGTTCAGGATCATAAAGGAAATTGAACGCCTGCATTTCAGCCAGCAGTGGTAGAGATGGAGGCATGCACTTTTCAAAGCCATGACTCTTGTCATCGAGTCATCTGTCATCAAGTGATTTCGTCATTAAGCAATACGTCGCTGAGCAATTTGTCATTGAGCAATCAGTCACCAAGCAACTTGTCATTTAGCAATGTGTTATCAGCAATGTGTCATTGAGCAATGTGTCATCAGCAATTTGTCATTGAGCAGCCTGTTATGATGGTGCAGGTGAGAGGGCTGTGGAGGCACTGAAGGAGATGGATGAGCAGATCATACCCTGGTTCCAGTCAGCTGCCGCACAGCTGCTCAAGGACATGCCTGCTGAGAAGGCTGTGGCCCTGGCCCTGGCTAAGATCACTGGCAATACTGAGCTCAAGGTGAGCACCCACACAGCAAGCTGTGCAATGACTGCATTTCTCGTCATAATGGCATTTTTTTTGTAGAAAACTGCAGCCTACATAGCAAGCTGTGTGATGACTGCAATTCTTGTCATGATGGCAATTTTTTGCCTCGGTTTTGTTTAGAAAACTGCAGTCTACATAGCAAGCTGCATGATGACTGCATTTCCGGTCATAACGGCAATGCTTGTTTCGGTTTTTGTTTAGAAAACTGCAGGCAAATAAGTTGTTTTGCTAACTATTCAAAAAGATCGCTTGTGCCACACATGCATAGCAATGGTGGTTGCCAGGACATTCAGACTGCTTGCTGAGCTGCTTGCACTGCTCACACTGCTCCCTGCTTTAAACCATAGCTCCAGACTACTACGTTGCAACTGCATTGACAGCGTTGACAGGGGCCCTGAAAGCAGGCATGCACTCCCAGTTGTCACTGACTGCTTTTGTTGGGGCTCAGATGCTGCATTATTGGCTGCAGCAATGGCCACACCAATGAACAAGAGTCACAAGTCTGTGTATGTAAGTGACAAATTAGCACCAAAACAGCAGGTTCTGAATAAGGTTGGTATGCTGAGCATGCTTTTCCTGGCTTTCACTTTCAGTCATCCAGGCATATCACCAGGCCCTGCAGGTGAGTGTATACTTGCGCACATGTCTCTGAATCTCACAATTTAAGAATCGAGATTGTCAGCAAGCTTTTGCATCTGAGGTGTAGTCTGCCGGCCGACACACTCCTATCATGTTGCTGTGTCAGCGCCATTCTTAGTAGAATGAGTCTTGTATAGTTATTACCATGTTGTTGCAGTACATGAGTTATGTGGCTGTGTTAACACTTTCACTGTCAGAACGATATTATCAATATTGTGATGTTGCTGTGCAGGCACGGTCGCTGTTGACAGCGCATGAGGACTTCACGACTCTCATGTTCACTTCCCCTACAGAGATCCAGCGGCCAGGACTGGTCTTCTCCTTCCTCAAGAAGCACATGCCCTCTGAGGACACCGTGGAAGAAGTGAAGAGGATGAGCCTGACAGCAGATGGCAAGAGTGCTGTCTTTGATGTGCCATCCAAGCTTGCGCAGGTAGATTGCTCTTTGTGCATCCATATCCATCCATTCATGTGCGTTTGTTTCTTCACCTGACATGTCACCGCATCGAGGACATCTGGCAATTTTGTGACTGAAAATCTGTGGTGCAATTCCTCAGGGTTAGGTACATACAGTTCTGAGTAGCTCCCCTGTATGAGATCCTGTTTCAGCAGTCAGTATGAGAGGTGCACAGCTATCTTATACCAGTGCAGGGCATGATTGTGTATCCCTACATGGCGACATTGACATGTGCCTCTTTGCTGCAGTCGTTTGTCAGCAATTGCCCCAGCAAGGGTGATGAAGAGGCAGAGGATGCCAGCCTAGCCAGGGGTGGGGGTCAAGAGGCGTACCTCTCAACCCCCCAGGAGCTGCCTGAGTTGAAGGCCCGGGATGGTGGTGGTGACAATGGTTACAGCGGTGTTGGAGGTTACGGTGGAGGAGGAGGAGGTTACGGAGGAGGTGGGTATGGTGGTGGAGGATACGGTGGTGGCGGTGGCCGAGGTGGTTATGGAGGCCGCGGTGGCGGTGGCAGAGGTGGTGGTGGTAGCAGCTTTGGCCGTGGACGAGGTGGTTTTGCTCGCAGAGGGCGCTAAGTTTGTGATCAGATTTGCAATTTGCGAAAGTTATAGTCCAGCCTCAAGATTTCAAGAGTGGCTCCATATTGAGCATAGTAGGCTGGTGAATGAAGACCTTTGCAAACTCAAATCAGGATCAGTGCATGCACATTGTCAATGCACATTATTGATAGACTAAGTGTAGCCTAGTTCTAGCGCAGCTTGCCTTGTTGATATTGGTCTTTCGCGGTATGTCATAGACTTCAACTGGTATTTACTTCGAGCAGGTGTTCAGCACATTCATTAAGCTTCAGTTTAGCCTCCATCAAATTGATTATACTCCTAGGTAGGTCTTCTGTGTTGCTGGCAGCCAGGCTGTAATGTATTTTGCATGTTTCAATCGCATATATCAGATGTAATGCCTGCATCGTGTCCAAAAATATGTTTATGCGACGCTTGATCTCACAGGAGGCAATGGTACACGTCCAGTATTCTGACGCCAGCAAAGACACGAATAGGTGGTGCTAATTAACACTCCAGCTTGAGATTTTGCCAAACAAAGAGTCCTGGCTAACTTATGCATGAAACGTAACGCCCACATCTTGGCCAAGGTTCATGCAGCGCACCAATTGTCATTTGCAGGTTGCGACTCCGTGGTGTGCAAGATGTTTTCTTCAAGTTTCACAGGTCCACACGTAAAAAGCGCGGCATCTGCACGTATAAATCACCGGCACTTCCGACGATGAAGATCGTAACATGGAATGTCAACGGCCTCAAGGCCGTACTCAACAGGAGATTTGGCAGCATCCGCAGTCTCTTGCAGTACTTGAAAGCAGGTATGCTTGTTTTCTCAGCAAGGACCCAAAGGTTTTCGGATCACTGCTCGAATATGAGCAAGATTAGCTTAAGAAGAAATCCTTTCCAATACTGGCTGCAGACGTTGTCTGTATACAAGAGACCAAGCTCTCGAAAGCAGACATGGAGCGCTTCAGGGAGCTTGCCATCTGCGAGGGCTGGTAAGAATCCCTCTACCCTGACAATATGCATCTGCAGATCACAGATTACGCAGGCTTGACTCCTCACCTGCAGGGACTCCTACTTCAGCTTCTGCCGGATCAGAGGAGGATATGCTGGGGTAGCTACATACTGCAAAACCCTTACAGCATGTCCTGTTGCTGCTGAAGATGGCATGTGTGGCACTTTGCCTTTGACTTCACAGAAGTCAAAGGTGGGGAGCAGTGAGCGCATATGCTTCCCAGATGATCAAGTCTTTTGCAACAGGCAAGATTGGTGCTGCAGCTTTGCCAGCTGACCTACTGCTGACACTGCTGGCGGCATCTATCAAAATCTGCACTACCAAGCACACTAACTGATAACTGATTTGCTGAAAGTCTGGCTCACTCTCATAGATTCAGCAAAGAACACCTGGAGCAGATTGACAAACAGGGACGATGCGTCATCACAGATCATGGCAATTTTGTCCTGCTGAACGTGTATGGTCCAGCTGTGACCAATGAGGACAACGAACGCTTTGCCATGAAGATGGCTCTCTATGAGGTGACAACCCTCCAGAGACTGCAGCATGCACACGCCACAGCATGTATACGTCGCGGCATCATCATCAGCAAATTCCCCATTCTGCATACATCCCCTACACTGCCCTGTCATGCACGCTGCAACTTCAGCCCCAAGTGACCATCAAGGCAAATCCATTTGTAGCATTTGGTGCAAAGCTATTGCAAGCTTACAAGTTCACAGCAGCGCTCAGGAGGCCTGCTGCCATTTATGATGTGTGTAAATGGTCATACTCAATATTACAGAATGCCTGCATATCAAAGCAGGTACTGCTCAACCGAATCGAAGCCATGCCAGCCTGCTTCAGCTTATGCCTCTCAATATTTGTATTGAGTGAGCTAACATCTTATGCCTGAGGCTTTCTCATGCGTCTCGCCAGCTTTCTCATGCGTCAGCCATGACAGAAAGCTGATACAGGTGTTGAAACACAGAATTGAGGTCATGCTAGCCCAGGGGCGGTCAGTTGTGCTTGTTGGTGATCTCAACATTGCTCCTTACATGCTGGACCACTGCGACTGGTGCAGCAAAGCATCCCAGCCCTCGGCTCCAGCCCACTTCTTGAAGCATCGTCCTGACAGGGACTGGTTTCAGCGCATCTTGACCGCTGGGGGAGGGCCTCTGACTGATGTCTTCAGGAGGTTTCATGCTGGCAGGTAAGCAGTTTGCAAAGGTGTGTCTATTGCAGAAGGCACGTCTGGCACCAATCCAATCCCTGAGAGGAAGCACAGCGCAGCACAGCACAGCACAGCACAGCACAGCACAGCACAGCACAGCACAGCACAGCACAGCACAGCACAGCACAGCACAGCACGGCACGGCACAGCACAGCTGCTACAGTGTTCAAGAACGTCATGCTTCTTGTGTCAAGCAGACAAATTGAATGCCAGGCATGGCACAAGAACTGATGCACCATCTGGCAGGGTCATGTGATGCGGCAACTCGACTTGTCCATCTGGCTAGTACATCAGTGCTTTGTTAACCCTTTGTGAGATAAAAGAAGCGTCAACTGATGCGCTCCTCAACCTTGAAGGGTGGATGGACTAGAAGCGTGGCAAGAAGCATTTTCTGTGCTCAAACGAAAAGCTGTATAAGAAATGCCCTGCTGACTGATGCGCTGCCAAACAAAAGGCTTTCCTTCCTTGCAGGGAGAAGGCTTACACAGTATGGAATCAGAAGACCGGTGCTCGCACCAGCAACTATGGTTCTAGAGTGGACTTCATCCTTGCAGCAGGCCCTGACAAGGCTGACCCCCACAGCCCTGCAGCTGGCCATGGCGCCGATCAGAACAGCCCTGCAGCTGCGGCAGGGGCTGATGCAGACAGCCCTGCAGCAGATGATGAACCTGCTACTAGCAGCCCTGCTGCATCAGCTGGAACTCATGCAGACACACAGCAAGTGCGTCAGGTCAATCTGACAGTGTCATGTTTCCTGTATAGCACTCTTTTGTTACATACATGTACTTACGCAGACACCTAACCATGGCTCTTTGCATGTAATACTGCTGTCCAGGCAGACGTGATTACCATGCCTGCCAGTTGCCACTAAGAGCGCACACAGAGAGCTTCTCAGTGTCTTCACAGGCCCTTGACCAAACTTCAGCAAGTTTGTTTGAGGATGAAATGTCTCGAGTTCATTTGTGTTATCTGCCCCCACTGTGAGCCAAGTCTGGTGCAGTGCAGCTGCTGCTGTTTTGGGTGCAGCTAACAGGATATGTGCATATGATGGCCATCAAACCCGGCCCTCAAACGAGGTCAAGTCATGCGTCAGTTGAGCTGCTGTGATGCCATCAACAGACATCACCTGCATGCCAACCCAAAAGTGGGTTGGACTTTGCAGGATACATCCTTTGTGGACCAGTTCACTGCATCTGACTTGTGGACCGAGTGCATGGGGTCAGACCACTGTCCTGTCTGGGCTGATCTGGATGTGCCCATCCTGCCCCTGCCCCAGGGCTTTCTGCCACCAGCCCTGAGCACTAGCCACACCTTTGCAGGTTTGTTACCAGTGACACATGCATGACGCACATGCACTGGACATTGTAAGTCATCACTAGCAGTGTTCGTTCAATACCTTACAGTCTGGGGTGTGGAGTCAGTTGTGACTCAGTACGTCAGTGTGCATGCAATCACTGCATCAGTGAGCTGGAAGTTTGTGCGTCAATAGTCAACCCAGAGACACTTGATCTGGCCGTTTCCAGCTCCTGAATGTGCTCTACTGCCATTGCTGACGCAACCATGTTGCTCTGTGCTGCATTGCCAAGCTTTGGGTTTGGTTCTTTGCTTGAAACTGTCTGCCACACCCTTTCTTGCTGAGTCATTTGTTGGTGTCCTCTCCCGTCCTGCCCTGCCCTACTGGCCTTGCACCAAATAGCCTTTGCCACGCCCGATCTGGGACCCCATCACAAAGCATGGTGTTTGAGCAACCCTTGTCAGTTTGGATTTAAAGAGTCATATGGCATGTAGCTCATATTTCAGCGTTTAACAGAGCACAATCAAAGGGCCGTATGACCTGTATGTTGCAGGTAAGGCCAACACCATCTCTAGCTGGTTGACACACTCCATGACAGCAGCCACCAGCAGCAGCAGGGGGCGTAAGCGGCCTAGAAGGGAAGAGGAGGATACCCCTCCAAGGGTTTCACTGGAGGAGCTTCAACAGCAAGACCGGGCACAGCAGAAGCCAACACCTGGCAGGGCTGTTCCGAACCAGCCCTTGGCTGCAGCTGACCAGCTACTCACACCTGGCAGGTCAGCTTTGAACAAGCCCCAAGCTGCAGCCAATCAGCAGATGACACCTGGCAGGGCTGTTCTGGAGCGGCCCCAGGCTGCAGTCAAGCCGGAGGGAACAGGTGGCAAGTCGACTGCCAGACATCATGGCCAAAGCAGCATGACAGACTTTTTGACAATCGCGCCTGCAGCACAGACAGGGCTGCCAACTTCACAGCATGGTCTGCAGGAAGGGCAGTCTGATGGTGAGGCCCTGTGCAGAACTGCTAGCGTGACACCTGCTTTACAGTAACACACACGGCAGACAGATACAACAGTCAGTGCCCTGGGTACTTTGCATGGTCTGTGTGCACAGTATGGGTAGAATCCAATGAATGGCACGGCTTCAGCTGCACAATCTTTGGCATGCTGCTTGCTCACGATCAGCAGCTTTGCACATCTGCAGGATGCCACATCAGGTGGGCTGCCATCATAACTTGGCATTGTTTCCCTTGTAACATGAGTGGGCATGGCCTGCGATGCACATCTTCTTTGTCAGCTACCTGTGCTGCCAAGCTGTGGCTGCACTTATGTTAGCCATGCTGACAGCTGTGGGCACATCATGTCACTCTATACTGTGCGCATCCCCTGGGCAGCCCGGTATTATATTTGCCTTCTCGTTCAACTGACGCCGAAAGGCGTATTCCTTTCCTTTCCTTTCCTTTCCTTTCCTTTTCTTTCCTTTCCTTTCCTTTCCCTTCCCTTCCCTTCCCTTCCCTTCCCTTCCCTTTCCTTTCCTTTCCTTTCCTTCCCTTCCCTTCCCTTTCTGTTGCGCGCATCGCTGGCCTGAAGCCCTACTTCAGGAGACAGCAGCGGGCATACATTGCTGGCATGCACTTGTGCTTCAGAAAGTCACAAGCAGGCCACACACCTCGCCTGAGTCAGCAACTATTTCAGGTCATAGCCATGCAATTTCTGGGCAGCCCAGTATAACACTTGGCTTCTCATTACAATTGAAGCCAGAAGGCGTAGTCGTTTCTTTTCTTTTCTAGTCATGCAATTGGTCTAATTGCAGGGGCACCAAAGACATTAGGAGGTGAGGCTGCTGTCAATAGGCAAGAGCAAGAGGTCAGACCTGGCATGCTAGAACATGCCACTCATGGGCCGCCATTGTGTAAGGGACATCAGGAGCCCTGTGTCAAAAAGCGTGTCAATAAGAGTGGCCCCAACAAAGGTGAGCATCTGCCAAATTTGCATGGCTGCCTAACAAACAGTATTGATGCCTTTCATGACATGCACATCGTGCTGCATGTTCACTCTTTTAAGTGGCTCCTGTAAGTCAGCCCTCTGAAGATCCTTGCTCTGGCAGTCAGACTGACACCGGCTAGCCACAACAGCTGTTGCAACCACTCGACGCTGGTTCTAGCACTAAAGGGTTACAGGCACAAGCGACTCCTCTTTCCTGTCAGAGCATGCATTGCCTTGAATGGTGCTACACGCACAGTGTGCAACAGGTTGGATCTGGCACTTTGGCTGACAAGGTAGAAGCTGCATTGACTGACAGCACATACAGCTTCACGTTATGCTCTTCTTGGTCTGATGCTTCCTGTGTGTGCGTCTGAAGCTGACACTTAAGCACCTATGGTAGCAGTGATCCATTTGGACACTGACTGTGTGTAGGTCGCTATTTCTACATGTGCTCACGGCTGCCTGCGGCCGATGATGAAGGGCAGTGCAAGACCTTCAAGTGGGCGACTCCTACAGTTGCACCACCTCATCAATGACTTTGCAATCCATTAGGCTGTGAACACGCTCAGAGCCAGAGCCAGATTGCCTGCCAGTACTACATTGCCTGTAGTACAGAGTTGTACATTGCCTACACCTGTAGTACATTGCCTGCCTGTACTATATTGCCTGCCAGCTTGTGTGTGCGTATCTTATCGGCTGCAAATTGTTGGCACCTCCTTGTATAGTAGCAGTGAACACCATCAGGATCTGAAACAGCAGAGCAAACATATTGTCACTGGAGGTTTGGGCAGTGTGATCGCCGTGCGAAAACTTTGATTGTTGACGAGGTCCCTTGAATCTCATGGGTTGAGTGCTTCTACGCAGCTTCTTGTTCTGCTGGACAGATGTTTGAGCAGATAATGACATCACCATGCCGAGGCGTGCTCAGACGCACGTTCACTGCATGCACTATTAGTCAGGTGTAGTATACAAAAGCCACCTGTCATACGTACGTACGTGTCTTAGATGTGGACGCCAATTCCACCTCTGGTTTTCCAGCCAATTAGCCGTATGGGCACAAGCTGCCACGCAGATGCTTCGCATGACAGTGATTAGATTTAGCCCTGTCGAGCAGATCTGCTGCTCATACGCAGTATGTTGATTCAATAGAACACAAGCCGCTTGCAATATTGGAATGCAAGAAACAGTGGGAAATAGTACATACAATTGCTACTGCAGCCAAAAGCAATAACAAAGCACAGCCTTATTTGCATCTGATATGCAGATCCATTGAACAACCAAATACGATTCTCAACGACGACACTGACGTCTACTACCAATGCCATGTTTCATGAAACAATGTGCCAGTCAGCTACAATGCACAAGCAAAGTGCTGACTAATATACGGAAAAGCTAAACTGAAGCGCTTGATTGGCGTGACACATGCAATATAGGTGTTCCACGTGCACCATAGATAAAGCACTGCTGCATATAATTGAGTTTGAATTTGACCTAGCAGCTTGATAGTCTAGCTATCACTGATCTCAACAGATGTGCTCCAGCAACGCAACCTTTGAGCTAAGCATGCATGTCCTCTGGAGGCACAATTTTCTGCAACATCATACCTGCTTTTCTGTGACACATTATGTTGATGTAGGAAAAGGAAAGTCCAGTCAGTCAGAACAACATGGCTACAAAGTCCAAACCACTGAGCAACTTGTACACACAACCAAAATCTTGAGGACTGGCTCCCATTGCAGAAAATACTTTTGACTGCTGCAGAACTTGGGAGGCTCTCCCAAGCCTCAAGGCAGAATTGAACCACTTCAGAAGGGTAAGGCAGCAATCCACACAGTTTCAAGGAGGTGCAAGTATCGTTTAAACAGCTGTTCTGACCCCCAAAAGCTTGCAAAGCTTAGCAGTCAACACAGCAGCATGGGCACACTAGCCATGTGAAACCATGCCTTAGGTCCAATCCTGTGACTGATGCACAAAGTGATGGGCCAGCTTTGTTGCAAACACAGTGGTGGCAGCAGAGCTCACTTTGTGATAACTCAGACAGCATTGATTGCCAGTGGAGGCGCCAGTAGTAGTGTTGCAGGAGTTATTCCAGAATCTTGTAGTAGCTTCAGATGTACCTCGACTGACTCATTAGCATGACCCAGTCATTGGCATCCATGGGGTTCACATGCACACCAATTTTATTCAATGCTGCTGAGGGTGCCTCTGAAGTTATTCCAGAAGGTGCTTCTGAAGGTGCTCTCAACGGTGCCTTGGTAGTGGCACGAGCTTGGCTGTAGGCGGTGCTGAGTGTCAAGAGTTGGCTGTAGGCGGTGAGCAGTGTGAAAGTTGGCTGAAGGCAGTGACTGATGTGAGAATTGGCTGTAGACGAAGACTAATTTGCAGGAGATTGGCACATGGATGGCCAATGTGGACTTGTGTGCTGTGTACACAGGCAGAAAACTTGACAATGCTTTTGGCATGGCCGTGATGTGCAACCTGTGAGACTCTGCGCTATGCTGCGCTTCGGTATGCTGATCTACGCTGTGCTGTGCTTTGGTGTGCTGATCTGATCATCCTGCCTAAGCTGCTGTTTGCTGAGCTGGCTCCTGCTTGAGAAGAAAAGCAACTGACTGTCCTGATGTGCGTCTGTCTCGAGCCTGCGCGTGTTTGTCAGGCATCTGTGCATCCGTGGGAAGCAGCTAGAAGGACGCGAAACTGTCTAGAGAATGGTGCCAGAAGAGGGGGTGGGTAGGGTGGGGGAAAGGGGGTTGGTACATGGGGCTGAGCTGAGTGTGCTGCCCTGCTTTGCTTGGCAGCTGTGCCGTTTGCCTGGCTGAAGAAGTAGGCGAGAAGCAAGCCGTCAAATCGGGGTTGTAGCCACCTGAAAACAAACAAAAGCTGCTGAAAATACCCAGATTGTAATGCATGGATCATGGTTTGTATGGGTCATGATTGACTAGACTAGATGAAGCAGCCTGCAAAACAGAACTGCCTCTAGCGAGAAACACAAATCAATGTTAGGCATGTGAAACTCTAACCTCGGAATGCACATGTCTGCAGGCAAACAAATTGCCGTCTTACATGAGACCTTCGAATGCATAGCATCAGCAAGACAGAGGGTTGGTGTCATGGTGAGCTAGGTACGTGCAGGGCAAATCTTGTTTCTCCAGAGCAATCTGTTTTGTGCATCCTGTTAGTACAATGCACAAGCCAGATTGCTCTCTGGAGAGACAAGCCTTCCCCTGCACGTACCTAACTCATCATGAGCTGGACATTGTTCAAAACAAAAAGATCAAATGGCAATACTTGTGTGACACTTGTCACATAATATTAGTACAGGTAGCAGCAACATGAGGTAATCTAACATGATCTCATCAATGGCAGCTTGAATGGACTGAGTTCACCAAGCCTAACATCAGGGGAACATGTTATATATATGATTATATATGCATGGATAAGCTTCTGAGGCAACTGCTGTGCAACTCAGAACGAGGCAGCACATGATTGATGCACAACTTGTTACATGTGGTAGGTTTTATGTTAGGACTATCATAGTACAAGTATAATAATATGGTTGTTATTACTTTTTATTTGTAGTATCTTGTGAATTGCAATAACACTTTGCAACTTATTCAACGCTTGATAGTTCTGAAGGTAAAGCTCCTGGCTGCCGCCTTAGGAGGCTCCCGTTATGATTGCTGAAAAACGGAAAGTTTCCTTTTCTTTTCTCTCTGAAGGTTAGCTCACCTGAGGCAGCTTCTCGGCAGCTCTGGTTGATGAGCAAGTCCCTGATCGTAGCACTCCCTCCGGCCCCACCTGTCATGCATGAAGCCCTGCCTGTGCTCAGGCCCGATGCTGATGACAGGGGCCGCTCCAGAATGCCCTGGGGCTGCTGCCCTGCCAGGGCATTTGTCCACTGAGCTGGCAAGGAGTTCCTGTAGTCCAGTGATTGATGCTTCAGAAGGCAGAACGAAAGGGACACTCTGTGTCAGCAATACAGAAAACCAGCTGATGAGTAAAAAAAGCAGAGAGAAATGCTGTCAGTGAATGTGTCAAAAGAGCGCTGTCTTGTGGGAAGATCTGTGAAACGACAGAGACAAGCCCTGACGCTTAGTCAAAACGCGAGCAATTTTGCTTGTTGCGGGTCAGAAATGAGCACTGTGACATGTCATGTAAGTGTCTCTCACAGGGAACATCAGCAGAGCGCTTATCAGAAAGATCTGTTTCACGGTGCCAGACAGTCTTTTCATGCAGTCATGAACAGCAGCAGATACTTCTAGCATAAAAGAATGTGTGCCTCTGATAAGTACGCTGAGACAGTACTCAGCATGTTCCTCCAATCAGTGTGCCTAAACAGTACTGAGCAGTTCTGTATGTAAGTATGTGCGTGCTGTAACGCACATGAATGTTTGCTATGTCCACCTGGCAATGAAGTGCAGTGGCATCACATACTTGATTGTCTGGAGACGCAATACAACAATCTGGATGTGGAAAGCAGTATATGGCTGAAATAGTGGCGGAAGAATGGCTGAAGCAGTCTGGAAAGCAGTATATGGTTGAAGCAGTGGCAGAAGAATGGCTGAAAACGTGGCTGAACTCGACTGTCTGCATCACATATGGTCTCAGAACAGCAGCGGAACTCAGTAGCGTGTCTTTTTCACACACCACTTGTTGGGTTTGTAGGTGGTGTTCAAGATTGACAGTGCTCAATACGGACAATCAGTGCTGTGATTCAAATGTTTGAGCCTCAGATCTTCAGAAACATTCAAAATTAGAACAGATAGCTTTGTGCATCAGCTGTACATTTGTGTATCATGAAGTCCTCAGAAGAAAGTCAGATTGACCGTCTGAGACCGCCGCGCTGATCCACATGCACTCCCACTGTCACATACAGGTTACCGTCATGACGCCGTAACAACTTTTACCGTCATGACACGGTGTTGCACACTCTGTAAAGGTGCAGGTGTCAGATGGCGCTGTCTGTCTGTCAGTCTGTCGGGCATCCTTCCATACTTCTTCTCCAGAAAGAGGAGAGCATCCCTCCAAAAGGTCAGATTGAAGAGTTCAGAATCTGACGGGGATGCTCGGATTCGCTGGAAACCAGAGTGTTGGCAAAAGCTGTGCTACAAGGTAGCTATGACTATACTGCACATGCAAGACAGAACGCAAGACAAAACGAGACGCTTCACCAAGTGTGAGTGTATGCAAATCCAGCACCAATGCTTAAACAGCCACAGCATGAGCACCTTGAAATGCAGAGCACTGCAGCATCCAAATAAAGAATGTGCCAATCACCGTATCAGCAGTACACACCAGAAGTTGCTGTAGATATGTCAAGCTTTCAGTGTACTTGACAGCTGAAATGATGTGATCGTGGCAGATCTGTGTACGTCTGCACAGCATTCTGTGCAGTGTGTCTCCAGGTTCACCACGATTTGGATGCTGTGAATGTTGTTGAACACACCTCAGTCTAGAATGGAAATGGTGCCATAGTACTCGTTGCATGTATCTTGGTGTTGATACATCAAACGCGCAAGGTGCTGTACGCATGTCATATGCATGCAGGTAGGCCTGCCCGACACAAGGAATATGGCAACAAGCCCACAGTGTTCAGTCTTTTCTTGCATATCATGACGCGCTAAAGATATGGTGTACTACCACTGCAGCGTATGCATCACATCCATTCTGCAACATGCACAGCACAGCATGCACAGCATAGCATGCACAGCACAGCATGGCATGCACAGGACAGAGCAGGATCATGCCTGGATTGAGTGCACCATAGGTTGTGAACAGAGCAGACTAATGATTGAGTAGCAGCTCACCTTGCAGCAAAAGAAGGAGCACAGGATGAAGGGTATGAAGGCTGCAGCCCCTCATGTGAAAGGGCAGACTCTACAGGGCTGTCCCTAGCCACCTCCAAAGGAGACCCTTCTAGGCCTTGTATCCTGTCTCTGGGATGGGGTCTTGTTGGGGACAAGAAGAGGGTCTGGCCAGAGAAGAGGGGTTGGTTGGGGGTCCTCTGCTTCTCAATCATCTGCAAGCTAGCCTGCATTACAAAGTATAGTGTAACGACTCACATTTGCCACAACCACTTGACCCCCCTGCCAATTTGTGCTCTGTACATTTGACTGTCGTAATAATAATGATAATATTAATAGTAACAATAATCATAATCATAATCATAATGATAATAACAGTAGTGGTAATAATAATAGTAGTAGTAATAATAATGATGATGATGACGTCGATGATGATAATGATAACAATAACAGTATAACAATAATAATCGTTGTCCAGCTCACGATGAGCTAGGTACGTGCGGGACAAGTCTTGTCTCTCCAAAGCTGTCTGTTTTGTGCATTGACTGATGTGCACATGAAGAGTTGAAGTGTTGGCATACAGCAGGTCTCCACTAACGGCTGGGATACTGACTGGCAGCCGTGACAGAGCATGTTGCAGTCTTAACTGCCCCCTTCAACCATCGGTGCAAAATGATCATCTGCAGTGTATACATCTATGCAAACCAGTGCATGTACACTTCAAGCATGCATACTTTTCAACATGCATGTATACATCATCAGATACACAGACTCGTGCAAGCACTGCAAAAGCTGTAAATGATCCTGCGCATATGAGTGTACCTCCAGAGAGCATCGCATGCTGTGGACTGAGGCCTGCAGCTCATACTGATACAAACACCTCAAATGGATGAATCAATCAATCAATTACATTTCTTGCCTTTAGGACTCATGAGGGGAGTCAATAGACAATAACTGGGAAAGCAATATACATTAAGCACTAAATACTCTAAACAATGAAGTGCGCAAGGGTGTACCTCCAGAGAGCATCGCATGCTAAGGACTGAGGCCTGTAGCTGCTCATAGTTTGCAGCAGCTTGGCTCCACTGGCTGTCAGCGTGCTGCACCTTGCCTTGAAGCTCCTTGCGCTGCGTCCTCCTCTCCTGCAAATTCAGCTCGAGCTTCCTGTTGCGACGCTTCAGTTCGCCCACCTGCCATGCATAGCACACACTAAGGTCAGACTGATGCATAGCACACACCAAGGTCAGACTGATGCATTACAAAGTCCGATACTGGTGTGTTGTCCTCTCTGGTTCTGATGGTGGTGTAAGCCTATGATCACGGCTGTACAACATCACGGAGAGGCAAACCAGGCCCTGTGCTCATGCAAAGTTTGGTGCCAATCCAAGCAGAACATGCAGGTACAAGGTATGTTAGAAGCCAAGGAAGCACATCACACCACAGCACAGCGTGATGCACTTTGCGCAGATGACTCACCTTGTCTTGAGCGCTGTCCAGAGTTTCCTGGCGCCGCTCACGCAGCCGCCGAGCAGCTTCTCTGTTCACAATCCTCCTTTTGATGCGGCAGCGCTCAGATGTGGACAGGGCAGGGCTGTTGATATCGCCTTGGTATTCCACAGGACGCCCTGCCTTCTTGGGTGCAGGCTTGTCCTGGTCAACAGCCTGCTTGTCCTTTTCAAACGCCTGCCGCAGCAGGCAAAGCGTTCAGCAGCACTCAGCAAGCGTGCTTCGACTTGTTAGGATGCAGTCCTGCAACAGTGGTGATCACAGCATTGAGCGTGCCTGGTCTACCTGAATGAAGGAGATGAGCTTGTCTTCAATGATACCTTCCTCAAGGTGGAGGCTGCTTGCGGCCTCTGTAGTTGGTGCTGGTTGACTTTGAGTGGAGAAACAAGGCGAAGACTCCTGAAGCAACAAGTTCATGCATGTTGTCACAGGCATTGTCAGTAGAACCCTATGTACAGACTAAAGTCCACAAAGAAATACACATGAGGTTTAGAGGTGTAAGAGCTGAGGGATTTGACAGGAGGGCATTGGTTGTGCTGTTGTGCAGCACTTGAGAGTTGTTGCTTGTGCTTTTGTACAGCACTCGAGAGTTGTTGCTTGTGCTTTTGTACAGCACTGGGGAAGGTGTACCTGGTTATCAAGACTCCGTTGCGGGCAGGATAAGGTCTGGACTCTTCTGCCGGCCAGCTTGCAGCTTTGCCCTGACATGGGCATCAGTAGGGGCGCAGAGCAAGAGTGAAGGAATTGCAGCTCACGAGCAGCCTGACAACTGAGTTTGCTGAACCTGCATAGTCAACAAATTACCTTGAGCTCACTTGAGCTTACTTGAGCAACAATAGCTGATGGAGGCAGAAGTCTGAGTCTGGATGCTGTTTCATTGCATACCGGGAGTTCATAAAAGGTGCCATCAAGAGTGACCATGCCGTGGTACACTTTGGCCTAATTGAGGCGCTAGGACGAACAGCAGGGCTGTCTCACGGACACCCGATATCTTTGACGCTGAGGGGTGCCACGGTGGAAGACGGCAAGCATAGCAGTATTTCTGCAGACTACAACGCAATGCGCTCGTTGCGACTCATCTGGTCTCTGCCCCGCGATTGAATAAGCCTGAAACTGCAAAAGCTCCTGTAGTAGCTACATCACAAGCAGCACATTTGGGTCATGACCTGACCGCTGTTTGCGCTGTTCACATTGGGCTAGTCTTGGCTCTTGCAATTAATACTCACATATCATTTGTAGAGGTCGTATTGCTGCAGATAGTGCGGCGACGAGCCTCAAACAACAACCGAAAATGTTTCAGGCTAGGCAGGCGTATTGGATTGTCTTCCGAAAGTTTGCGTCTGATGAAGGGTTGCGCTGAGCTTGACGTTTTCGAGAAGACTTCTTTGGATCAGCAGACGCTCTGTCCAGCGGGAAGAACTCAGTAGTGCGAGGAGCTTCGCATGTAACACGGAGTGCCTTCGGTGCAAGTCAGTTAGGGACTTGCGCGCGTCTTGGCAAAACTACCGCATCGATGAAGCAGTGTCACAAACGCAAATGGATGCATCCCGCCGAGGCATGAGGCAGGTGGTGACGAGGCGAGCGGTACCGTTAATCGATATGGCAACTAGACGCATGACTTATGGTAGTCACGTGCGTCGTACAACTTCCAGTTATTGACTTGCCCAGCTTCGCCATCCAAAATCAGGATTTTCCGGATTTTCCCGCTTGTCCCACGCGACGCAAGTTACTACAATGTCATTGCAGGACAATGGCATGACCAAGCTGCCCTGGGAGTCTTGCCAGAAGGATCCATCTCAGCTTCCGCTGCTTAAGCAAACTCTGACCAGACCGTGTTTTGCAGGCTATCCATGCACAATCAGTCATTTGATGCGATATCAGCAGGCATGGGTCAAGCTTCAAGTGGGTGCACCCGTGGGCACCCGGCCGGCTACATCATTACTGGAAGTGCGCTTGCTTACATGAGTGTCCTTTGGCTCACTTGCCGTATTAACAAAAGATATATTTGTCTGTCTTAGAGTCTGACCATTGTCCAGCATGGCCATCAACCTGGCAATGGCTGGTAGTGCAGCACTTGAGTAGGAGAGTTATCAAGAATGCTGCTGGTTGTGCAGTACCAACCACACAGGAGGCACTAGGTTTGAGCCAGTAGCAAGATTTGCACACCAATTTTGGAGTTCAAGCAAATAAAGTGCCTGAACGATGATTCTTTTGACTGAATCAATTCAGAGGGCGTTTTCAGAAAGGCCTCACATCACCGTAGCCCTGTAGTGTGTGTTTGTAAGAACAGACAGCCGGAGCTGTCGCCGCTTAGTCCTCGGCTGTCAGAATGCAGCCTTTCCGGCAGAGCTCCCTTGTGCAGCAGCCAGATGGTGAAATCATTCGTGCCATCGTGGACCAAGGCAGCTTGTCAGACGCAGACTCTGGAATACAGTTTGACCTCGGCGCGTTAAGCCTCAAGCTGGGTCAAGAAGAAGCCTTCATTCAGGAGCCTGCACACTTTGAAGCACCAGGTCAGCCCCAAGCCCACTGACCTCTGTTGGCTGCTTTGCTGGCCCAGTGTTGTGCAGCGCTTTACAGCATGCTCAACGTGCAGCGCTCAAGTCAGGTGCGGATACACCCAGCAAAGGGCGCGGCCTGACAATCACTACAACCCGCAAAACCATCACGGGTGGCTCTTCAGCAGCCCAACAAACCAGCCCTAGCAGTGTACCTGCTCACCAGCCTGAGGGTCGCAAACAGCTGATTCTATCACAACCAGCACAGAGGAAGCAGCGAGTGCGCAAGGATCTGCCGACTGTCAGCAGCGTCAGTCCTGATGCCATTCCAGGACTGAGGCGGCAAGCTTCTGTAGTAGATCCTGAGCAAGCAAAGCAACAGGAGAAGGGGTGGGGCTTGGCTTTCAAGGATCCCAGTAAAGCTGTTCCTGTTCGCAAAGAGGTTGGCTATGCCTGTGTGGCAGCTGCATGAAATCTATCACAAGTATGTGGATTTTTAATCAGCAAGGCCAACCCGTGGTCCTGAAGCCGAAGACATGTCTCTTGCGTTGTGTGGGATGCTGTCTGTCTTGCGTAATTTCCCACATATGCCTTGCACATATTGCAATTTGCAGTTGGTGGAGCTGCATCTTGTTTTGTAGTTCATTGTACTATCTGCAGCTGGCAGCAAACAGTCATTGCTGCCCTCAGCTGTGCGCTGTCTAGCACACAGAGGCAGAGATTTCCCATTACACATAACACATTCTGGACACTTGGTTGCAGCTGTACAAATCAAGCAAGCCAGTTGCACTTTTACTTGCTGTGTTGTGATGAAACGCCAGGAAATGCAGTGAAAGGAAATGCAGTGAATGCAATGACACAAAATTATAAAAGGTTGTGAGAGCATTCTTGTGTGTGGGCGTGTCATGCAGGTGGTATACAGTTGCGCAAGACAGACTGCTTTGTTGTTGTTATTTATTATTATTGTTGTTATGCAGGTGGAGGTCAGCTCTCCTTGCGAGGATGACTTGGGCAGGGTTCGCCAAATCACATTGGAAAAGGATGTCCTTGCACAGCAGAGGGCACAAGCAGAAAGGGCAAAGCAGGTTTCAACCCCTTACTACCAAACAATGCATGCGGCAGTTTGCTGTTGTCTGCCCATGTCAGCAGGATCACTGGACCTGCTGTTGAACACTGGGTTGAGGAGCTGGCGCTCTGCAAGATGCTGTGTATATGCTCAGGCAGGAAAGGGTTCTATTTGTGATTTGGAAAGGATTTGCTGCAGCATGACTTTGCTTGCTTTGCACAAGCTGCACTGCCACCCATCACCACCGAGCCAGCAGAAAATGCAATCTTGGCATGAATCTTGGACAGCAGCACCTTACTGGCATACCTTGCACTGCGTTTCTTCTGTATTCACTCACTCACTCACTCAACCACTCACTCACCCACCCACCCACCCACCCACTCACTCACTCACTCACTCGCTCACTCACTCACTCACTCACTCACTCACTCACTCCACTTGCTCACTCAATTTCTCATTCACTCTTTCAGCCCACTCGCTCGCTCACACAGTTACTCAGTCGTTCACTCACTCACTCACTTGCTCACCCACTCACTCACACATTCACTCATTAGTGGCGGGCTTCAGACTTGCAACATTGCCTTTGCCATGGGCATGCATGACCAAATGTGAGCGCTGCTTGATTATGCACTTTTCACTCTTTTGTTCGGCCACAAGGCTGCAGAGCAATTACTGAAGTTTCCGGGACATCAAATAATACCACTAAGCTGTGAACAAGCGCTGCTCTGCATGACTGGCATTGCGCTGAAGGCAGAAGCAAAGCAATTTCATCTTGCAATTTTGCCACGGAAAGTCAACCACTCAAGTGTTGAGGTGATTCCTGCATTGCACAGGAGGCAGAAGCAGAGCAACAGGAGGCAGCGAAGCAGGCCAAGGCGGCCGCCAGGAGAGTAGCAGTGGAGGCAGCTGCAGCACAGCGGGCAGAAGAAGTGCGCAAGAGGCAGGAGTTCATGCAGGAAACCAAAAAGGTAGAGGCAATCTACGCTTTTGTCGTGCTTCATGCTGTGTAAGCTGCGGCTTGACTGCGGAGCAAAAACATGAAATAGACGAGCACTTCTGTGTTACATGTCAGCAGACGACACTTTGATGCTATCATGCTATGCTTGTTTACAGTTTGTCAACAGCCTGTAATTCAAATTGTCAGGAAATCATTTGCTGATCAGTCACTAACCCATATGCCAATTGGCTGCTGCCTGCTCATGCATTCACATAACGCTCAGGCATAGTCACGCATAACCTCAGCCTAAGTTGTCTGCTGGGATGCACAAGCAGATATCAGGGCCTGTGTTGACACCCGTGTGACACCCGTGTGTACTTTACCACCTGTCAATGTGACTGTGGAAATGATCAGTTGCATGTTATCCAAGGCTGTCGAAGCAGCAGAGTGTGCATCAGACACCTGACCAAATTTTGACATACTGTGCCCTTCCCTCCTGCCTTTCTTTCTCATCAGCTCCCCTTGGCCTTGCCCTTTCCTTTGCCCTGTTACTGGAGGGCAGGTCTCCCACCATCATAGATGTCAAGGCAATGGCAACATTGCTGGGAAAAAAGAAAGGGAAAGTTCACGCTTTTCAGCAATCATAGGGGCCGCAGCCTCAGACAATGGCAAGAGTGGTGTCATGAGATGCATTAGGCTCTTTTTCGAACAGACCTCCCACCAGCTTGGTTTTGTCGCACACCACATACACCTGTGCTTTCAAGCCGGGATGTCTGTTGAGTCACAACTGGCTCCACACCCCAGACTGTAACTTATAAAAGAATGAATGGATGCAGATGTACAAGATGACTAAGCAGCAGGAGGAGCAGCACACACCTGCCTTTGTTCGCATGCAGCAGCAGGCAGCTGCTAAAGAAGCTGAGGAGGCAGCTGAGAAGAAGAGGATCTGGGAAGAAGAGGTCGCCTCCAAGAAGTTTTGGGTAAATGCATTCTCCACGTGCAAAGTTACCCAAGCACAAGCACAAGCTTGGGGCAAGCACAGTTTGTTTGCATGTGGCTTCCCTTTATACAAACTTATTTTTCAACTGTTGTTGTTCAAATTGTTGGAGAACAGTCTGAAAATAGAACTGGTGTTTGCCAACAGGAATTTGCATGCTCCTGGATGTAACTCACAATGCTGAGTTGCTGCAGTACACAGACATCCAAGCTTCATTGGAAGGTGCCAATCACAGTGGGCCATCAATAGGCACCCCTGAAGGGCAGAAATCATCAGGCTCTCCTTCGGAGCCAAAAGGTAGCGGCCCCCTCTCACCAGTCCTGTCCCCAGAAAGCAGTGTGGGGCAACTCCAGGGCGAAATCAGCCAGGGCAGCTTGGGAACGGTCTCGGGTGATGAGCAGAAGAAGAAGGCAAAGAGGGAGTGGCAACAGAGCCTGAGAAACTCTGGCAAGTTCAAGAACAGTGATGCCCAGAAGAGCCCCTGGGGCTTGTCTGCACATGGCCCTAAGCTGGATCGCAGGTAACCCCGGTAACTGTGCATTATACTTATGCTCATGTCTGTAGGAACGACATGGCAGGTTCTAAAAATGAAAAGCAGACAAACTTGTGGTATATGTGGGATGTGTGGCTGTAAGCTTGATGCAGGTTAAGGATTGGGTCATGTGGCACATCAGTCATTCTGCACATGTGTGCCGATGATCATCCCATGCTGAATGCCGTGCATTCTGAGATCAACATGCTTGTGTATGCTCAGACCTGAGTCTCAATGAAGGCAACAGGTACGCACATGCATCACGGCACAAACTCAGCTTCTGAACTGCATGGCATCTTGAAACGCAAGCTGGAAGACATAACCAGCAGAGACAGCAAGCAGCCTTCAGCTGCTGTTGTAAAGCCCTGCAGCTGCAGGGCAGTGTAAGACTTGGCTTCTCATTGAATTGACGCTGAAAGGCATAGTCTCTTCTTTTCTTTTTCTTTTCTTTTCTACAGCCTTGCAGCTGCAGGGCAGTCTGAAGGCCTCCATTTCAGAAATGCTCATACACACAAGCAGGGCGGGGGATGATCAGAAGGTCTTCATGGTCCGTCATAATGGTTTCAAGACACCTGTACATGCTATGTAATCACGTACACAATAGCCAGTTGCGTACAAACATTGAGGCTCAAGCATTCTGCCACTCAGCACACAATGGCCTTGTGTGTATGCGGAAGCTGTCGGAAATTGCACAGGGCAATGGTGTATGATGAACAACATACTCTCTGTCTGTTGGATATGATGTCTACTGGCATATCTGGGAGTCAGTACAATCACCCAGCACTTACAGCTCAAACCAATCAGACAATCAGCAACAGTCAACATGCTCAATATCAGCTGTTCCATCTGCTTGTGCAGGCTGAGGTAGGGATGATCAGACAGACTGCTCAGTTGTGACAGGACTTGCCCTATGCGTACCTAGCTCATCACGAGTCGGGAAGCATGGACAACATCATGATTGTTTATTGTCAATGTTATTATTTCTTGTTACTATTATTATTATTAGTATTATTATTGTTATTAGTAATATATTATATTTACCATTATTTTTATTGTTACCTTTTTCATTGTTATTGTTATGCAGGCTGAGGTACCACCAGATGCAGGACAGGGGGTGCAGTCCCATGAGCCCTTCTGGCATGGATGACAACAATCAAGATGGCCTGCTTGCATCAGGTGAACATACTCCCATGCCCTTCCAGAGCACTTTTGTTAGTCATACACCATCTCAGGCAGCCAGTGCTGCTCCCACCAACCGCATTAAGTGAGCTACCAATGGCTGTCCCAAATTCTGGCAATGAACAAATCATCCAAAGAAAGGCCTGCAGAAGGAGCTGCAGACAACAAACTTCCATCTGCATGTCAGGCAGCCAGTGCTGCTCCTGCTAGCAAACACTTTGCAGAGGTTGCTGTATTCTGGGAGCTACCATAGGCTGTCCAGTTGTCTTGCAACAAATAAGTTTTCCTAAGAAAGGGCTGCAGAAGGAGCTGTAGTCAAGAAACTTCCATCTGGGCTGATTTGTGCTCATGCACAGCCCAGTCTGAGTGTGCGTCTTGCAAGTGCTTCAGATTGGGGATGCATTTGGTGACAAGCAACTCAATCAATCAATCAATCAATCAATCAATCAATCAAGCAATCAATCAATCAATCAGTAACATTACCTGTCTTTAGGACTCATCGGGGGAGTCAACAGACAATAACTGGGAAAAGGACACACACTAAGCACTGAATGTTCAAGACGTTTGACAGTAAAGCACCAAAGAAACTGCTTTAGTGGTGCTGTAGTGAGTTATAAGCATGCAATGATACTGCAGAGGGCGCATGTGACATGCAATTGTCTGTCTGTGCAAACGAGCATGCATTTCAACAGTACAATCATTGCCTACCAGTTTCCAATTTTTTCTCCCATCTTGCCCTCAGTCTCGTCTCTAGTCTTGTATCCAGCCTTGTCTCCTGGTTCTTGTCCAATTTTGTCTGCAACTTTGTCCCCTACCTTGTCTCTGCTTTTGTGTCCAGTCTTGTCTCCCATGTTTTTGTCTGGTCTTGTCTTCAATCTTGTCTCCCATCATGTCTTCAATCTTGTCTCCCATCTTGTCTCCCATCTTGTCTCCCATCTTGTCTTCAATCTCGTCTCCCATCTTGTCTCCCAATTTTACCCCCATCTTCATTCCATCTTGTCTCCCATCTTGTCTCCCATCGCGTCTCCCACCCTGTCTCCAATGTTGTCTCCAGTCTTGTTTGCAGTCTTGCACCAGCAGTCCCTCTAAGCTCATGCAAAGGTTTGTGGTCCTGCAGGCAGCATAGCCAACCAGGCTCTCGACCCACTAGACACCACCAACAGCCTTTCAGACCTGACTCGCAGCCTGTACAGCCCCACCTCAGCACAACCCCAGTCATCAGCCCCTACCCAACTCCCAGCAGCTGACAGCACCCAGCATGGCCCCTTAGTGCAGATGATGCACAGTATAGTCAACAGATCAGGCAGCAGCTCAGCTCAAGCTGCTCACAAGGCTCAGGAGGGTGCTCAGAAGGATTCTGATGGTCCAGATTGTGCTGTCAACAGCGCCAGCAGCAGTGCATCTGCTGGACTTGGGAGTGGTACAGCATCTCAGGCAGATGTAGGGAATGATGGTGCAGCTGTTGCCGAAGCTGCAGGTGCAGATAGCCAAGCAGCTAATGCAGTGAAGCAGCAGGCGCCTGTTGAGGATTACTACCGTTTGTGGTTCACATGGAGCGATCCTGCAAAAGCTGGAAGCACCAGGCTTGGTACGGCTGGGAGAACGGTGGCAGAGTCAACAGCTGGTGCGGATACTGCAGCTGCAACTAGACTATCAGCTTCAGTTGGTGCAGAAAGAACTGATGGAGGAGAGTCTGATGGGCCCATAAGCAGAAACAGCCTTGATGCCTTGAAACAGCAGCAGCAGCAAAAGCTGAGCGTAACTGATGCCTTGAAACAGCAGCAGCAGGAGCAACAGCTGAGCGTGGCTGAAGCAAAGAAGCAGCAGCAGGAGCAGCAGTTGAGCGTAACTGATGCCTTGGAACAGCAGCAGGAGCAACGGCTAAGTGTGGCCGATGCAAAGAAGCAGCAACTTCCTGTTGAAGATTACTATCGCCTGTGGTTCTCTTGGAACAGTGCATCTGCTGAGACGTAGGTCAAATCACAACAGCATGTGTAAGTCAGTGCCGTAACCCAGATGCAGCAGCGCCTGCATTTCAGTGCTAATGTTTGTTGCAGCGTGATGTGTACACTGCTGCCTGCCAAGTCATGCAACACTTACCTATGCTGCTGAGCTGTCTACTGGGTGTAGCACAGACCTTGGTGAAACATTGCATGTGTGTGTGAGCAATGATCAGCATATGAAAGCACATAATTCATCAGCGAACTCTTCACTGCTGCAGCTGAAAGGCATCCCAAGGAAGTTGCAGCTTCTGCACGACTGTCGAAAAACCAGTATCTGCAGCCAAGATTAATCTTTGGAGTATTGTACGCATTGATTATTCTTTGACCAATTGACAGCACTTTCGTCTAGTCATCAAATGGCTGCTGCCGCACTAACAGGCAGTGGAGTGGGTATAGTTTGTGTACTACTGGAAACTTGAACAGCATGTGTTCTGGGACACGCTCATTTTGAGATGGTGTGATGTTTCTGCAAAACATACGTCAAGCTGGAAACACATTTGTCCTCATACAGCCATAGCTTATACAGTCATGGGCCTATAATGGTCAAACAGTTCGAAAAGCCCTGTTGGGAAGCCTAGCAGATGAGCCTCGCTCCAGTACACATAAAGGCCAGGGCATTATTGGCAAGATGTTTGCAAGTGTTGGGGACCATCAGCATCAAGCCGCTTTGCAACGGGTCTTGCTATTTTGGCAATAAGTAACGCTTGTAGAGCACAACCCCACGTGGAGCACATTGCACATGAGATGCCCCTTAGCTCACTATACCCTGTGACCACATAGCTGGGTGATTACATGTGCAAATGGGTGAATTCCTGACACAAACCCGATTTTGTGACAGTATCAAACCTGAAGTGTGCTGAATCATTGCTCACAAACACTCGAGTAGCGCAATCCTCAGTTCAAACAGGCTATATCATTATCAGCGCTGCATTGCACAATACTTTCAGTGCAACTATGCCATGTGTGCAAACCTTGCACACACCACATGCTTAGACGACCTAGCCAAAAACAGTTTGCTCTACGTGACGTCAAGACCTGGCAGAAGCACAAAGCACGGCTTTTAAAAGGCGATGCACAACCAGGACAAAACGTCAAAAAAGCAACCACACCACAGAACATAACCCCTGTCAGACGATGATCGATGCATGTGCCTTCAAATTGTAATCTAAATGACCAGACAATGGAACCTCTGGACAGATGACTGTTATTTGCATGGGAAACAAGCACAGCACATGACCCAAATCAACATCGAAACCAGCACAGCACATGACCTAACCAAAATCAAAACAAAGGCAGCAGCAGCTGTATGATGGCGGCTGATGTCAAGTGTAGTGAGGACCACTGCCGCTTTTGCAGACATCTGATGTCAGAAGCAGTGCCTGATCCCCGCATGTGATGGAGTTGCTCGGTTTGCGATCACTACCACAATCATCATATCTTAGCACTACAAATCTTTCAACGCCTGTCATCTTTGACACCGGCAGCATGAACCCTTACTTCTCAGAAACCAAAACTTCTGTGGCTTGGCTGGATTGTGGTGCATTGTCATCATAGCCTCTCTGCTGGAGGAATCGTAGCGAGCGCTACTGCATCCCTGCAGCAAAACTGTCCAGTCAAAGAGTTCTTGTCCATTAGACTAGTTCTTCATGTCTGCTGCAAGGTGAGTGGGTTCTGTGGCAGAAGGACAGATTGCCAACACTGCAAACTGCTGCTTGGCATGCCAGCCATTGTATCCCATAATTCAAAAAGCAACAACCCTTTGCTGTGTAGTACATCATGCATAGAACAATGTGCAGAATGCCAGCCAATGTAACCCAAAACTCAAACAGCAACAACCCTTTGCTGTTTACTACAACATGCGCCTTAGAACCATGTGCAGCAGGCCTCAGCAGTGTGCCAAAGGGACCATGTGCTGGCCCAAACACTGGTCGTTAACCTGATCATCACATCTTCTGTCAAAGAACTGACAACACCAATATTGTCAAGGCTACAGAAGAAAGCAAATACATGTAAGTGGTTCCTAGCATCCATGACATCATATGGCGACGTCATCTTTGGGTCTGTCATTTCATTTCAATTTTCATTTCATACCTTACAGTTTGGGGTACAAATCATTTCATTTCACGTTTCATTTAATACCTTACGGTCTGGGGTGTGAATCAAGTTGTGACTCATCAGACATCCTGGCTTGAAAGCACAGGTGTATGTAGTGGGCGACAAACCCAAGCTGGTGGGAGTCTTGTTTCAAAAAAGAGCCTAAGGTCCATTGGGTCTGTCTAAACAGGGCTCAAGGCTCACCTCAAATCGGGTTGCTCAACCTGATTGACTGGGTCTGACTCAGGAGCAGCAGCAGACTGAGACTCAGCATGAGCAGGCACGCCTGCTGGCATGCGCACTTCTTCGTCCAAAACAAGGGAGGCAGCCAGCTGGGAGGACTCTAGCCCTGCAGGGTCACATGGCCCACTCACATGCTGTGGTCACATGACACTCGTGATATCTTTGCAGTCTGATTCGTAGCAGTCTGGCTTGTATAGATTGCAAGAGTGTCGTTCTGATTTCATCCTTTGCAGTCTTGAAGTCATGTGATACAGGCATGTGGTACAACTGTGATAGTCTAGTGATAGCAGTCTAGTAATAGCACTCCTGACAATGCTGACAAAAGTCATCTGAGGATGCCCACATCTACAGCTTGGATACACAAGTTCTATCCGAAGTTTGTGCCTGTACAGCAGGGGCTTGTGTCGCGCAGCAACAGCATGACACAAGCATGCATGGGGTTTTCTTTTCTTTTCTTTTCTTTTCCTTTTCTTTTTTTTTTTTTTTTTTTCGTTTCTTTTCTTTTCTTTTCCTTTCTTTTGAGACCATATCCTCACCTGGGTTGAGCGCCTTGCGAAGCTCAAATATCTTCTTGTACAGCTTGACATTCTCCACACAGGTGGCACACCACTTCTCCTTGAGGGCCTTCAGCTGCTCCATGAGCTGTGCGCAGCAGTCCTCCACGTTGTGCATGTGACTCGACAGCCCTGCCTTGTGAGCCTCCAACTTAGCCACCTGTCAGCAGCACAGCAGTGTCATGTCAGCAGCATATCCGTGTCATGTCTGCATGCTAGCTGGTTGTGTAATGTCTCTGCCGCTGCTGCAGGAGGCATGCACAGCAGTGCCCCACAAGATGCATTTGGAACAAAAACAAGAGAAAGAAAAAGCAAAAAAGTAAAAACAGGCTCTGCCTTGCGTGCCTCTGAGTTAGTCACCTGGCAGCCAGTATAACAACGCAACCATGGTGTTATGCTGTAGATACTTGCTGTTGGTTTGCATGTGTGGCTGTGAAACTTGTTCAATTTTTTGAACCATACGCAGATGAGAAGCTGCATCAGCTGTGAGCAACAGCCTTCCGCATTTATGCAAGTGGCTCGTCATCCCAGCCTAGTGGCCCACTGACTCCATTGATTGTCGACCAGCAGCATCACACTGTGAGCAACATAACGAGGTGATCTGCATGCTAGCAGTTTTGTAGACACTTGACAGCCGCTGCATGGGCAGTGCTAAGTCACTCTGTCTGTCTGTCTGTCTGTCTGTCTGTCTGTCTGCGTGCTGCCCAATCTTGAGTGTCTGTGACGAGTTCCAATGCAGCACTGCAGTTAGGAGGCAGGGCACACCATTTGTGTACACTGCCTAGCCGCCCACTTGCAGGCTGCTTGACTCAGCTGACGTGCACACATAAGCAGAGGCAATGAGGCAGGACAGCTAGTTGAGGCAATCATAAGAGCAATCATAACGGGAGCCTCCTGAGACGGCAGCCCAGAGTCAGGCATGATGCACACATAGGGCAGGGCCAAGTGTCCAAAACAATCCAGCAACCCAGCTACATCACATCACACAGAAGCGGCAGCATCTGCACAGCTGCATTGTCAACTGTGAGCTTGTCGATGCCGTTGATGCTCATCTTGATGGTTTGGGTACATGAAGCGTAGAAGGAAGATAAGCATAGTGTACCTGTTCACTCATGAGAGTCGTCTGCTCCTCCCTCTTGTCCCTGATGCGCTTGGCAGACTCCCGGTTGGTTGCCCTCCTACATTTCACACCAAGAGCTGTCATGCAAACAATTCTAGATGCGACAGTGAGACACAAGCAGGCCATCAGACCACGTCAGAGTGCCTAGCAAAGCTGTACAATACCATGAGGCAGAGTGTGTGCTGACTGGACACTGCAGAATCAGCTTTGTGCAGTCTTGCATGCAAAGTTTGCAGCTAACTTCCCTGCAGCTCGGTTTTCTGGCTGCTTGGGAAGAACACAGGAGTGTAGCCTTCACACTCATGCTGCCAATTGTGCAACAAGTGTCTTGACTGCAAGGCTCAGGTCATTGACAACTCTGAGATGTATCAGTGGCAAATCACACCTTATTGTACGAAGTACCGTACAGCTGTACCACAACTCATGGGGATGCATCTGTGCATTGGTCAGCTGCGCACCAATGCACAGATGCACACAAGGCAGGCTGCACAACTGCACAGATGCACGCTAGGCAGAATGCACAAATACACAAACGGACAGCAGGCAGGATGCACAAATGGACAGATGCACATGTATAAAGCAGGCAGGATGCACAAACGGGCAGATGCACAAATGGAAAGCAGGCAGAATTCACAAATGCACAGATGGAAAGCAGGCAGGATGCACAGATACACGGCAGGAAGGATGCACAGATACACAGCAGGCAGGATGCGCAGACACACAGCAGGCAGGATGCACAGGTGCACATATGGCCTGAACAGACCTGCGGACCCTGCGCCTCTCTGCCTCTGTCAGCTCATGGCCATGTGAGGCATCTTCCATGTCAGCGTCCATGTGAACCTTGATCTTCTTCGCACCAGGATCAGGGCCGCCATCTGTTGCTGACCCTTGCATTCCTGAGCTGTCACCCCTGCAGTGCACCAGTGCTGCTGTGAGGCAGTTCAGTCAATCAACCAATCAATATGTTTAATGTCCTGGGGGGCAACTGGGACCCAACAGACAAAAATTTCAGTTCAGTCGATTCATACCGACAAGATTTGCTTCCTACATCGTACAGTTAAAGGTTGCCATCTGACATTGCCACATGACAATCTTCTGTCATGACACAGAAATGACATGGTCATATTGTTGAGGTGCTTTGACTCATGGGTGTAGCCACATGACGCTTGCAGTCACGGCATGAGCAGGACTTGGTCACATCAAAGCATGCATTGGGAATGCATATAGATCAAGGAGTCACTTGTGGTAACAGCTCACGGTCAGAAAGCTACTGTACACTTTATGAGCAGGGCATGCTAGGCATATTCGACGTGTATTGTATAAGTTGCAGTACACAGCTGCTGTGAGATGCAGACACAGCTGCAAGGATCGTCCATAGCAAGACTGAGGCCCACCTGCTGCGTTTGCCATCCTTGAAAGTGCCCATACTATCACTGCCACCATCCGGCACATCTTTTCCAGCCTTGTTATCATCCCAGGCGTAATGATACTCCTCTGAACCAGAATGCCCTACCTCATGCTGCTGCTGCTGCTGCTGCGGCTGCTGCTGCCTTTCCTGGTCTGGCATGCTTGACTGGTTGCTGCAAGAGGTTTTCCTATTCTCCCTCAAGGCATTGACCTCTGCCACTTGCTTTTCACCTGGCTGCTGCTGCTGCTGCTGATGCTGATCCTCCGGGTGCTTTGGATGAAGGTCATGATGCTGATCAGCTTTGACAGGACTCTCAGGACTGCTGGGAGCATCCTTGAGGAAGGCAGCTGGATTGTCTGCAACAGCATCTGAGTCAGCAGCATCCGTGTCACCATCAGCTATCAGTTTGGAACGAATCTTGCTTGCTGTGGAGTTCAAGCTGCCCAGTGGCTGTGACAGAAGAGCTGCTTCATGTGCACATGCTGCTGTGCCGGCATGGTCTGAGCCCTGGAGCACGCTGTTCTGGAAGGGCGAAGAAGCTGTGAGGATCTGAGGCGGGAAGCTCCCTGGAGAGCCAGTCAAGCCTGCTTGAGCTTGGGCAGACGGCGTTGGCAGCTCAAAAGCTCCGGTGCCTGCAGACATGCCTGGAAGAGAAGGCGCATCCTGATGAGTACCATGAGGCAGGTGGGCTTGTGGCAGGTGAGAAAGTCCACTTGGCACCAGGTGCGGTATAGCAGACTGTGTTGCTGCTTGCAGCACCTGATGTGCTGGTTCTGAGCGAGGTGTGCAGAAACGCTCAGAGTGGGAGTCTGCTGAGCTGAGTAAGGGAATAGTAGGTTGAAGGCTGATGGATAGCAATGGCTTTGACGGCTGTAAGCCTGCTTGAAGTTGCCTGGCTCCACTGGTGACACTGCGTGAGAGGCTGACTGGTGGAATGCCTGTTGGCCCAAAACTGGCAGGGCGAGGGGTGTCCCTGTATGGTAGAGTGGCTCCTGTCTCAACAGGCGGTCCTGTGAAGCCAGATGCTCGCTTTGCTGCCCAGCTTGTATGGTTCAAAGTTGGCTGTTGCTGTAAGCGGCCTGTGCAAAGCAAAGCACAGGAGTACTCTCAGGTCAAAGCCGTGTCGCTCACCCAGTCAAGCAAAACTGAGTGCTCAAGCTTACCTAAAGAAGGCTGGTGGCTGAGTGTCTGGTAATGCGGAAGGACAGGAGAGTCCTGCAGCACATTCACAAGTGACGTACAGTTGTACCATCAGTATGCAGCACACGACCTTTGACTTAGCGGCTTGAACCTAACCGTAGGAAGACTGTATTGACCAGCACCCCCGCCAAACAACCGAAGCATATCATCCGCAAATGCGTTGCCATCTTGATGGCTCATGCGAGGATCGCCCATGAACGGCGAGATGACTTTGCTGCAGCAGAAGCGGTAGTCTGCGGCAATTCGACTTCGGCAATGAAGTGAGCGTACAAGGCTTCACCACTACAGCAGTGATCTGACGGGAGACTTGAAGATTAGTAGACCGAGCATCACTAGAGACATGATGTTACCGTGGACAAGTCAACCCGTGACGCTGCTCGGGTTCAAGTCTCTAAACAAAGCGATCTGCTTGGAAGAGCCACCACTTGGCTGATGCTGGCAACAGGTTGTCCTGTCTGCATACCCCTTCACACTGGGCGGGACTAGTCAGACTACTGTTCGAATTTCACTGCTCCTGCCACGCATGGAAGCCGATGCTATGCTTTGCAGGCGATGCGATGCCTTTGCACTAAGCAACACGGACGCTCGTTCTCGCACGTGCTGCACGTTTGGCGTTGCGCGATGGCGCAAATCGAGTTTGACTCTCCACATCTGCGACTGCACCACGGCAAGCGGACCACGGACGATCGCGCGACAGATCATCAAGACGGCAGATCTACATGATGCGAGGCTTCGAAAGTGTACGCCGTCAGCCTGCGATCGGGAGTTGCTGCAAAGCCAGACATGCACGTCAAACATGCACTGCGTCGACCCGACCGATGCGCTCAATGCGGAGCAACAACCGCCACAATTCGCCAATGCATGCTCAGCCACGCTCCCTGGTCACTGGTCGTCACCAGGAAAGTGCCTTTTCAGCACAGCAGGATCGCTTCCGCCTCTCGGCCGCTTCTCCTGCACTGGATAGCTCGGGCGGCGATGAGCCTCCTATCGTTCACAGCACCAAAGCAGTTGGTGAAGGGGATGATGACGATTCTGACAACAACTCTGCAAAGGACATAGACAGCATCCTAGCCAAGGCAAGGCAGCCTGGCATTCAGGCTGTGACTCTGAATGCCAGACACGATCACAACACAGAGTATGCTGATTGCAGGCCGGTAGCAGCTCAGGCGAGCTCCCAGCAGACATGCAGGTTTGTTGCTGCCACCCAAGATGCCAAGTTGGCATTTTCAGTCCAAGCATGCAGTCACAACCAGTGCAGCTTGAGCTGTTGTGGAGCATATTTCTGCTTGCCTGGCTGCGTCACCCTGCTTGCCTGCCTGCATCACCCAACTTGATGCCTGCAAGCTGCTGGTGTGTTCACCACAAGGCTGTGATCAGCTATGCGGCAAGTCACATCTGCATGATGCCCATGAATCCATGTTTGCAGCAGAGAGTCATGGCTACATCCGCTTTCTATGCGTTGTTGCTGCCCAGACAGGCTTTGAGCCTGCTTGCTGCAGACTCTGTCTCCAGCCTCAAGCATACATCCCAGACCCCACTACAGCTCACACAACTCTTTTTGCATTATCTGGTGCAACTCTTGGCTGCTGTCTCCTCTCATGGGACAGGCTTGCAACATGTTGCCTTGTTCACAATTCTGCAGGCAGCTTTAGCAAGGGGTGCCCTGCTCACATCAGACGTGCGCCTATGGCTGAAGCTGGTGTCCACTCCCCTAGTAGGCAGTCTGTGCAAGCTTCTGCCGGCCTTCAGGAGCCGTATGCTGGGCAACCCAAGGTTCCTAATGGTGCTAGCCATCGAGGAGGCCATCGGAGTAGCAGCCAAGTGGTCAGCAGAAAAGAGCAGCAGAAAAGACAAGTTTTGGAAGGTGTGCGGCCATCCATTCCTGCTTTTGCGGAATTTACTTGCGCATTTGGGCATCAGCATACTTGCTAGCATGCAGGATGTTCCATCCATCTGGATGGCTCAGAGGTCAGCAATGTATGGTTTGTTTGTCATCGAATGTTGTGACATCTGGGATGACAGGGCTTTCTCTGCCAATCCCTGACTGGGTCTGGTGTCATTGCATCATGCTTGATCCACATGTGTGTCAATTTGGTTGCTGCTGATTTGTGGATGGAAGTATGGCAGGGCAGACAAACTGATCTGAATGTGCATCCTATAAGGGCCCTTATCAAAATAGAAATGAGATGTTATTTGCAGTTATGCCCTGCGCCGCCTTCACAGCCTGCCCTGCTGTGCTCTGAAACAACACAATTTCCCTGTTGTCTGCAGGAGTTTGACTTTGTGCTATCAGACATGGCACTAGAAGTGATTGGAGACTTTGCCGTTGTGTGGCTACTGTCGCCAACCAGGTCCTTCACCCCTAGAGCCAAGTCAGGCTTGGCACGCTACATCAATGCCTTGCCAGGTCATGCCCTACAGGTACCCCCAATGCAGTCCTACCTCACCCCCTGCTCCCTCCAGTCGTATTTGTTGTTGCCATAACCCTTTGCATCACAAATCGACTAGACAGCAATATCTGTGATTATTGAAAGTGATGCTGTGAGTTGTCTTGATGCGATCACCCACTTCAGCACAGACTAACTGCGCTCTCTATGACAGCAACATTTGCCACCGTTCACAGTGATGCTGTGGGTTAGGACTGCCAGTCATTTTCGGAGATGACCCTGCTTACACCGCCAGTCAACTGAAAACGCATTGGTTGTTACAGTAGTCAGGGCAGCATGCTGCAGCATTGCAGCTGCTTCTGTCATCAGGGTGTTGGTGCACTTCACCACAGGAACACATGGCGAAGCATAGCAGGCATTGTCTGCCTGTACACTACAGTGTTGCAAACTGCAATTGCATTGCGCTGTGCTGCATGAACTCATCACACCAAGAGTCTGCAGCACAGTCTGATTCTCAACCCGTGTATTGCTTTGAGCTTTTGTGATACACAAACCAGCTCTGTCGGTGACCATGGCAGCCTGCAGTTCTCCATTTTGTCAGAAGAATTCAGTCCTTGCTTGTACTGCTGAGTCCCTCGTGTCGCTTCTGTCTGCTACCAGCAAGCATATCATCATGTCTGTGATGCGTTTGACTGCAGTTTTGTGCGCGAGTGCAGGTTGGCAAGTACAAGCCAGCACAGAGAGCTGCAGTTGTAGCCTACAGAGGGGCCCAGTTCTTCGGCGTCAGCTTTGTTGCCAGCATGGTCGGTCACAGCCTGACGAAGTACATGGTAAGCCTCAGCTCTATATTGTCTCAGGGCACGATTGTACTCCATCGAACACTCGGCACCGTAGTTGCGGTGGTGCGTTTCGTACACAGAGCGGCAATGCAGTTCTCACTCTTGACGAAATCTCGAAAGATCTGCATTTGTAACACACTGGTGGGCCGGGCGAGCTCTGAAGCACCACTCCTCCGTGTCGATCGGCTTCGCACTCCTTCTCTGCGCGTGTCTTCCAGACCGACGACCTTTGATCCGGACGAAGAGCCTGTGGCGCCGCATAAACAGTGGCGTTGACTGTCATGGCCTTTGACCCATAATCGCAACCTGAATTAAATGCCCGTGTATAAAATCGCAACAGATCAGGCATCATAGTACCGGTCTGGGTGGGGGGTACACCCAGTACAGCATAGACGTATGCTGAAAGGGGAATACTGGGCGGGCTTGCCAGTACCAAGAATTGACGAAAGGAAGCAAGGGGAATGCGTTGAGGCCAAGTGGGCATGTTGGCCTCTGATCCATAATGCATGGGCCCCCTCAGAGATACGCTCAAGGGTGGTGCCTTGATTGGCTGAGGTTGCCCAGTCAGTATGAGGTCCAGGGGAATTGACTGGGCTCATTGCCAGTCAACCCACAAATGAGGGAAGATCTCTGAAACAGATGATGGCTGGGTTTCCCAGAGACACTTCACCAGTATCAGAGACCTCCGGATGTGGGCCATTTTTTTGGCTTTTGCTTTCATGAATTTGACTCTGAAAAAGCAGAAGGGATCTGTCAGGGTTTGCCAGCTCCACAGAATTTAAAGCAAGGCAGAGATTGGAAGAGCTGGACCTTTTACATCAACAGTAGTCAGCCGACATGTACACTAGCGCTCAACTGTTCTGAAGTGACGACCAGGACTTGCCTTAATGCCAGGCCACAGGACACACAGCAGCCATGACCACACCTCAAACATGACACTTGGTTTTATGGGATTTAGGTTGACAGATCAAGAGCTCAGTCAACGCATGTCAAGGCAGAGGGTGAGGAAGCTGACAAGGAACTTGCTCCAGTACTGGACAACAGCATAGCCTGGGGTGGCTTTGTAGCCAGCAGCACCAACTTGAGGTACCAGCTTGTCAATGGCTTTGAGGAGCGAGCGCTGGTAAGCAACTGCCCTTTTCTAGCAACTCACATTGTGCTGTAGATGGTGTGTAACGTTGCGCTGTGTATCTTGTGCCCTGCTGCGCTGCGCTGGACTCTGCTGGGCTGGACAAGCTAATGTGCAGCACCAGGAGTGCAAACAACCCTTGTCACTGCGTTGAGATCACATAGATCCGTAAGCCACCTGTAATTGGGAACTGTTTTCAAAACAGTGCTATAACAAGGCACCTGAACCAGTCTACACTGTTGATGCTTGAACTCCTTGACATACAAGCACCAGAAAAGATACATCTGCGGTGGCTGATTTGGGTATTCTCTGTGTGAAGACAGGTTGTGATACTGAATGCATGTGCTTCTGTCTGCAACACTAAAGTGCTGTTGCGCACCTGTGGACAATACTCAGCAAGCCCAAACAACGCCTGAAAGTTGGAAGGCTGCCTAGCAGTGGACAGTGCATATCATACTTTGTCATCTAACCCATCTTGCTTTGGCTCTAACAATAACAACAACAAATTGCTTTCCAGCTCATGATGAGCTAGGTACGTGCGGGACAAGGCCTGTCCCTCCAATGCAGTCTGTCATACATATCTCTTTAAGGTTTGGCTCTGCCATGACAGTATGCCAGCGCTGCTGTTCTGGGAGTCACCGCTCACGTTTCATACTGAAACCTTGATATTCCTCAAGTGCAGAAAGCATCCGTCACATGCATGATGATGACAGGCGCAACTTTGTGCACAGTGATCCAATGCAGCGTTTCTCGGCATCTCATATGCAAGGCAGCCTGTGCTAAGTTACACTTCATGCTGTCACAGGACGCCTATATCAGGAATCCTGTCCTGAAGTCTGGGCTGATCTTCATCATACGCTTTGGCAACACATTCTGGGGTGGCGCGCAATGGGTGCAATATGCCAAGCTCATTGGCATACAGTAGAGAGCTTGGACAGATCACACCGTGCCCAACACATCAGGCGTAGATCAGGCTTGTGGAATACACTGCAAGACAATTCAAGGAAGGGAAAGTGCTCTATGACCTTATAATATAGCGAGGAGGTGCAGGCACATGTGTACAGTAATGTCTGAGGGGGAGAGTGTGCAGGAGCATGGCATCAGCTTCTGCAAAGTTGATTGTGTCTTGCATCTGGCTGGTCCCAGGAGTCCTGCATATGAGTAGCAGTAGTTATCAAACAGTAGTGAGAGTGACATTGCATGCAGTTTGCATGCCATTGAGAGTTCTGTTTATAAATTACTAATTAGGCTTGTCGCCCAAAATCGTTGTCTGTATCCATCAGCAGAAGACTTGCGCACGTTTATTCTTCTGTAGGATCAGTTCAGGCTCTGATTTTGTGTCTTGTCATTGGAGTACACTCTGAAGCATTCATTTCCTGAAATCCCAGTTGTTGTATTGTTGCATTATACATGACGATTGTGTTCACGAACAGCAAAAGCTAGTGCACAGTATTGACAGCCAGGAAATTGCATTACACATGACGATTGTGTTCACGAACAGCAAAAGCTAGTGCAAAGTACTGGCAGCAAGAAGATCGCAGGTGTATGATTGCTCATATGTAGAAACATTTAATACTTCACAGCTACATCAGACAAGCGTTCTGAAAGTATGGAAGTACAATTTCAGCCGGAGGCTGGTGTGTGGCGCATCGAGTGTAGTGGTGCATCGGGTGTAGTTGACCGTGAGGTTGTAACGTTGGATTTCCTGATATGGGCTGCAGCTGCAGCATTGGGTGTGCGTGTGACAATGTCTGAATCTATACAGCCAGCCAACTAGCTAGGAAAATCAATATTTGAATGTTTCTGGGCCAACTGCAGCCAAGTAGCAAGGGACAGTTCGTTGCCAAGCTTGAAACAGCTCTGCGCTGATCATGCAGTAAGCAAGACACGCTCAAGAAGCCTCAAGGACATTGGTATGAAAATCCTTCAGTAGTCTACCGGTGTAATGCACCTCGTGTGCCCACATTGGCAGTAGCCCTGTAGTAAGGTACAATCATTATGATAAATATACATATATGTATATAAATACTAATATAGATATATATCAGATGGAAATAAAGCCTTCCTAATATTCAATCTAGTTGTCCACCTGCATTCTGGGCTGTAGTTGAGGGATTGACAATCAGTACATCTTCAAAGGAACCATTCTTTCCTTGTATACAAGCAACACCAACAAGCCCACAACAAAGACACAGGCTGCCACAATCCCCATGGTTTCAGCAAAGCTTCCTGTTGCATTACGTAAGCCCCCTCCAGCAAGTCCACCAACCGCATAACCTAAGTCCCGCCAAAATCTGTATGTACCCAAGGCGGCAGGGCGGCCTCGGGGAGGGGTGTGATCACTAATTGCTGCCAAGAGATTAGGGTACATGAGTCCAGTTCCAAACCCTAGTAGTACTGCACCTGCCAAGAAGGTGCTGTACACAGCTGAATGCAATGTTATGTAACTCCCTGCAACGGCCAGTACTGTCAGCGCTCCACAGCAGGTCCACAAGCCAGCTACAATGATACCCTTTCGCCCTATCATATCACTTGTCAGACCTGTCATGAATTGGCATAGGCCCTTGATGAGGGAGTAAGCTAAAAGCACCTGTGCAGCGTCATGCTTACTAAACGCCTTCCACTGCCCTGTTTCGCCTGCTGCCATCCATTTCAAAAACAAACCCCATGCTAAGCCTGTCATGGTGTTTGTCATGCACCCAGCAATGCAAATCACAATTGTGCTGGGATTCCTGAAAGACGTGCGGAAGAAAGTCTGCACTGGGGAATCTGGTTTCACAAGCTGCAAGACATCTGGCTTAGTGATTGGTTTGCCGCTTTCTGCAGCAGCTGCGGCTTCAGCTTCTGCTTGTACTGCTGCCTTGTCACGATCAGCTTGCTCGTACTGCAGGGTCTCTGCTGCTGCCAGAGCAGTTGTGTCCTTGAGTAAGAGCAGACTGATGAGTAATCCCATTACCATCAGTCCAAGCACAAGATAGAAGGGTGACTTCTGATAATTCTTGGTTGTCTCATTGATCATGTATCCGGCAACGACCGCAAACAGAGCTTGCATGCTGTAACCCATGGTTTCACCTGCATGAATGAACAGGCACATAGCAGAAAGCCCCACGGTATTGAGGTTGAATGTCATCAAGCCTGACTGCTGCACAACATTGGAGCGACAGAAACATGAAGTGCAGTGATGCCAGTTGACAGCTTGGCCATATACTACACAACAATCTGGTGAAGCAAGTTTGTGTTATTGACAGCATTGGTATGTGCAGTATGTACTTGGCATGAAGCATAGCATGTCTTCATGCAGAGCAGGAGACATACAAGCGGGCAAAGACAGGTGCCATGACAGTAGCCCAGACTAAGAATGCACAAGCAGGCTTTGCAGCTGCAAAGCTTATGTTATAGCAGTACAGGAAGCAGAGGCATCTTCACTCATGCATGGCCAAGTGATGATGCTGCAACATATGCACACAAGGACAGCATGTGTGGCGTGAGCTGAAAGGAAGCTCACTAACTCCGACACCAACTCCAGCATTTCTGCGAGTGGCATAATCGATGAGCATGAAGACAGCGCTGGTCCAACTCAGTCCTTGTTGAACACCCAAGAAGACATCAGCAGCCACCATTGTCGGCCAATTCTTTCCTGCTATGATCATGACCGGCAAGAGGATGCCAAACGCCCATCCCACAGCATGCATACATCTTCTTCCGATGCGATCAGCCAGCATGCCAACAATCAGGTCGCAGACTGCTTTGACAGCTCCAAAGCTGACCAGAAAAGAAGTGCTGACAGCATATGAGCTGACGTAGTAGATGTTGTAGGGTTTGGTGCCTGCCATGTAAGCTTGGCAGAAGTCTGTGACGGCGTAGACTGCCCCAATGTTGCCTGAAAGGATTGCTAAGAGCAGGAACTGAAACCAGTGGGGCCTAATTGCTTGGCCAAAGAGCACCAGGCGCATTTTGACGACAGTTGTCCAGCGCAGAGGTGCAGCATTGGAATCATCTGTCTTCCGGGTACCGGCTGCTTGTGGAGGAGTAGAGCTGGGCGCAAGCTTCGGGTCCATGTGCGGTGGCGTGCAGCTAGTCACAGACACTCGATCCTATGATCACACGGCCTCGATGATGTCTTGCCGTACGAACCAACTGCTGTCGCAGCAGTAAATCGCTTTTGCAACATCGCAACAATGGGCTCCAATCAAGCAGCTTAACCTTACTCTTAGTCGGAGTCAGCCGTCGGCATGCGTCTTACAGTTGTCTGCCTGGCTAGTTGAGCCAGCAGCTGTCCTTTACCCGTGCTTCCTGAAACGCGCTTGATAAAACAAGTGAATTTAGTACATCGGCATCGCTGCCGAATAGCGCAGATTATATGGTGGATGCAGACGGTCAACGTCTCAGATGCACACATGTCACGGCGGCAGAAATCTAGCCTCACGCTCGTAGGGTTCAGCAAGTTCCCTTAATAGATTAGATCTTTCTCAAGGGTACACTGATTTGCAGAGCTTGGTAAATCAGTGTACCCTTGAGAAAGATCTAATCTATTAAGGGAACTTGCTGAAGTGCCTGGATCATAGCAATATTGTGTCAGATACAGGATGCAGTCAAGCAAAGGTTGTGTTCAGCAAGTTGTAGTCTGATGAAAAGCTTTTTCTTGGGGGTATAAGGAGCTTTGTTGGCGTGATTGCTCGTGCGGCTGAACGCGGATCACGCGCAGGGAACGCTAAAGGAGCTTTGTTTCGGTAGCCTGCATCTCATATACAAATTTACAAGAACGCACTGACCTGCAAATAGACCAATGGACTTCTATTGGTACCTTCACACATGTTGAGCATGGTAAAATGTCTGAATTATCAGCAAAGATATTATGCATGACGCATTGCGTTGTTGTCAACAAATGACCACTTCTTAGATAAACCTGCCTAGCAAAGTGACAACCACAGCAATGTACTAACAAGCACAGGAACAACTAAACAAACACTCCAACAGAAAAACCCTCTCAAGTGTACAAAGATGTCATGCACACAGTCGTTCAGCGTTGTCTACAAATCTGGCATGAACTATAACGCAATCTAGTCTCGACGACCATTCAGAAGCTGCAAAATCTTCAGGAACAAATTGATAATGTCCAAATACAAAGTCACAGAGGCCCAGATGTACTGATCCAGGTCAAATCCTGCACCAAATCAAGACAGGGTCAGTAAGCCGAAACAGCACAAACATGTTTGCAAATTGTACCGACTGCTACGGACGCACACGCATCAAGCACGAACGTACAGTTGACAGGTATAACTTATACATTCAAACATCTATGCTATACTGAGCGACTGGGCAGACCCTGTGTCCTAAGCAAGCGCACCGAAACATTTGAGGCTCCTGCTAGATGGCAGCAGAGGCTGTAGCATAGGTCTCAAAACAGTATTGCAACACTGACAAAGAAATGGGCATCCCAGCAAGTTCATACTGCTGGCATTCAGATGGCATGTTCGACAGGACAGCATCTGCTGCTCCCCCTGCATGCCATCTGTATACCAGCAGTATATACTTGCTGGGATGCCCATTTGTTTGCAGACAGGACAGCAACATGGGAAAAGCTTACGCTGGATGAGGTTGTCTGTGTCATAGACAATGTAAGCACTGAAGAGGATGGAGCCTAGCAGGGAGAAGATGGTGTTCTGGACTGGGCCTGGTGGTAAGAATATCTGAAAGACGCTCCACACCAGCAATGCCATCAGGCACCCGAACAGCATGGGGCCCAGAAAGCTGCAAGTAAACACAAGGCTTTCGTGATCATTGACAAAGTGTTTGTTCACATACACGAGCTGGTGAGGCTACAAGGCTCGCCCTATGTGTGTACATACAGACATGGTACACGGGCTCCAAGCAGTGCTACATGGTTTACTGCATAGCTGGCTGACAACTTCAGCGGACATGTCAAGCAAGCAACACATGCAGTGCATGCGCGCACTCTGTTGACTGCTATACGCTGGACACCACTTGCGGACTGCATTACAAACTGTGTGTTGGCAGAAGCCTGCCACAGCAGACAAGCATGGAAACAACATCATGCTCAGCAGCGAATGTGGAAGTCTCAATCATGCAGCTGAGGAGACTGTGGCAATTTGCAGCTGCTTGGAATTTCAACAGCAAGTGATATGTACAAATGTCTGTGATAAACTGACGCTTCACATAGCGTGGACTGCGCAAAGCACAGGACATGCAAGAAAGAAGCTTCAAAACACCTACACAAAGAGGAAAACCACCACAGCCGATGGCACCTTACCTGAAGTTAGCTCCTTTTCTTGCTGCATTGAAGGTGTAGACTGTCAGAGCCACAACAATGGCTGCTGTCAAGGCTAAGGCCTCCAGGACAACCAATGGCTGATAGAATGTGCAGGTTGTGCCGACGCTCACAGATAGCAGTGCTGTCTGCAGTTGACACATGTTTGTTAGTGAACGTATACAGAGTAGAGGGCTTGATGCAAAGTAAGGACCAAGAGCATGATCTTTCAGGTCAATGGTGGACTTACCCACACTCCCAGAAGTATTAGGTTGACTGGATGCTTGCGCTGGTAAAAGTACAGGGGAATGAGACCTGTGAACAAGCAACACATAAGGAGACATTGGATGTGCACAGTGCTACCAGATTATGACCCAGCTTTAAAAGTGCTGCTCACCCAGAAAACTGAAAGCAAAGACACTGATCTGAAAAGGTGCAGAGCTGGTGACGAAGTGTTGTACTGGTTCATTGAAGATGATCACACTGGCCACAATGACAGTGAGAATCATCTGTGCTGATATGATGCCATAAACCTTCTTGATGAAACCCCAGCGCAGCATGTTGTCGAGCTTGTTGAGCCCAGGTACAAGAGGGACGTCTTCCAAAGACTCTGGGTCTCTGTACGTCTACACGCATGGCACGAACTCGTCAACAAAAAGTGTATCTTGACATATGGCAGGCACAGTAACCCGCGCAACGTCTTCCAGCCTGACCTAATTCGAGGCAAGCTTACCTGGCTGGTGCTAGGGCCGGCATCTTGTTTGTGCGGCAGCAAGCCCTCAGAGCTGTCTGCCGAGAGCGATCTTTGCATGTTTGCTTCTGTATACATCAAGTGCACGCACCTCCGGGCAATTGGTGACAGGGAGAAGCTGTGCCAAGACAGGACGGTGCGTTGTCATGCAAACGTGCGAATGTGTGTCGTGTGTAACATGTTTTAGATTCCCGACTATCGCTTGGCGCTGCACAAAGCCTGGTTGCGTCCAGCTGCCTCGTCCGAGAGCTCAAAGAGAAGACAAGCCGGCACCATGGGAGCCCCTGCATACCTCCCAAGTATCTATGAGGTGGCAGAGGTCAAGGTACGTTGCAATGCAGTGTTACCAAAGAAGCCAAGTGAACTACGGGTTTACATGGCGCAAGAGGTCACCTGGGCAGCTGCTTGCAGATCAAGAAGGTGGTGTACAAAAACAGAATAAGGCTCAAGGAGTTCTTTGTAGACTTCGACAAGGTAAGAAACTCTCTGCAACCAACAGTCTCAGGCAACCTTTGCAAGCAGAAAGCATGTATGTTACCCTGTCTCCATTTAGCCTCTGAGAAACTGAATGGTTCGTGCAGCTAAGAAGTGGATTCATTTTCGAAAACCAGTTCTTATCGGGCTTGAGCATGGCTGGGCTGGACAAACACTTGACGGCACCTCAGCTGCAGGCGTAAGCACACATTGCCTCAGGCTATTGCTGCAAATATGTGGCAAAGCATGCGTGATATGCTCTCCTTATGCTGTAGGCTTGCAGATGCCTACAAGACCCCTGAGACCGACAGATTGTCAAAGGTGGACTACAGACGCTTCTGTGAGGACATCAACACAGGTACAGGACTGCACTTCGCCCTGTGTGTTCCGTTTGGCTTTGAGCACTGTCACTGCCTGATCAGAACTCTGATTCCACAATCGTGAGCAGTACAGGTCCTTGAGCTTGCCCAACACCAGCACACCTTTGTGTTGTGGAACATTGAAAATGTAATGTCCCTGGCAACTCCCAGTTGCAGCCTGTGCACAAGGTTTTGCATGGCACGATTGCCATCTTCCATGTTGTACGTATGCATCAAAAAAAGATGCTGTCCGCATTTGCTTAAGCATGCTATTTGTCATTGGAGCTGGCCACAACAGATCCCAGCTCAACACAAGGCTCAAGGTGCACCTGACTCCACATGCCCATACCGACTCCTTTGGCTGCTTTGCAAAGTCAACTGGCGTTGACGCTGGGCGTGCATGGCAGTCTTCCCTGACAGTGTACAGTCGCACTGGCACTGACATAGTACGGCCCTGCTGATCAAGTCAGCAAGCGCTGCAGATGCATGTCATGCAGCAAGTGCACTGCAGTCCCTGCAACACCATGCCTGGCTGAGTGACCGGTTCTGATGTGCTGCAGTCTTCACAGAGAGTGAGTTGGAGAAGGACCCTCTGAAGGAGGTGCCAGCAGAGCCATCTGAGCTGCTGGACAAGACCAGGTACGACTTCAGCAGCAAGCAGCTGCCTGAGGAGAGGGAGGCTCAACTGGAGAATATCATGAGCAAACTCAGGGTAGAGTGCCAGATCAAGGGCATCATGGTATGTTCTGTCTACCTGATGCTGCTGTGCTTTGACGCATGAGCCAGGCAGCCTTCTGCAGTGCAGCTTGGTGTTCCTGTGTGGGTGTGAAATTTCGTGCCAACTCGAGATCTGACCATTTGCATGGTGTGCTGGCGGGTTGGGAGGTGCATAGCCTTAGGCACCAAAACAACAGTAGCAGACAGTCAGAGCTGGCTTGCAACATACCACTCCTGATCATGGCTTGCAACATACCACTCCTGATCATCCTCTTGCCCTTCAGGTGGCAACAAGCTTGCTGCCAAGACACACTACATAATGATCAACCATGTCCCACAAGCATGTATGCAAAAAGCAGCAGTCTGAACGTTAATTTACGCAAGATCATGCTTCCAGAAATTGCGTCGCCATACTGGCTGATGGTTTTGCAGGTGAAGCCATTCTTTGATGATGCTGCTCACGACAAGAATAGCTGTCACATGGTCAACCACGTGACAGTGTCACAGTTCAAGCAAGGGCTGGGGGTCAAGATGGGGTTCACGTCTCTAAGTCAGGCTGATATCGGTGTCTTGATTGAGAAGTTTTTGGATGATGAGTACCCCCCTGGCGACATGATCAATTACGTGGCCTTTGCGCACTGTTTGAATCCTGTGACACTTGACTACGACTAGAACAGGCTCGTGTGCCAAAA
>JAABUK010000274.1_pt1 | contig 116542 bp, 116 predicted proteins | sample 5559141 | NCBI WGS metagenome assembly JAABUK01 (sample SAMN10711869, study PRJNA513367) | rock metagenome | isolation source: Antarctica rocks | place: Antarctica: Victoria Land, Pudding Butte nord | collected 2016-01-03 | reverse complement strand
GGTAGCCACCCAAGTGCGCATCGAAAATGACCGCAGTGTCGGCGCCCACCATGTCGGCCCAACGCTCGAGCACCGGGTGATCCTGGTCGACCACCGCACGCATCACGGTGCGGATGTCGAACGGCTTCTTGCGTTCCTACCCAAGCGGTGTATGACGTGCTCCACGCGTGCGCCGACGCCGGTCTGGTGCGGTGCATCGAGCCGGCCGGCTCGGCGGCTCGGTATGAGACCAGAACTGGTGACAACCACCATCACCTGGTGTGCCGCTCCTGCGGCACCGTCGCCGACGTCGACGGTGCCTTTGCCGCAGCTCCGTGCCTAACCCCTTCACAGGACCATGGCTTTGAGATCGACGAGGCCGAGGTCGTGTTCTGGGGGTACTGCTCCACGTGTCGGATCACCCGAAAAACAGCCGATGAGAATTCACCATGACATCACCATCGAACGGGCACACCACCACCAACGCGGGTATCCCCGTCGCCAGCGACGAGGACTCGCTGACCCAGGGGACTGGGGTGGCATCCTGATGCAGGACCACTACCTCATCGAGAAGAAGATGGCCGCAGTTCAACCGGGAAAGGGTTCCCGAGCGGATCGTGCACCCCAAGGGTTCTGGCGTCTTCGGTGAGTACGTCGTCACCGAAGACGCCAGCGCCTACACCAAGGCCGATTTTCTACAGCCCGGCAAGACAACCGAGGTGCTCGCCCCGCGTTGAGCACCACCCACAACTCGTACGCCGAAATGACCTGGGAGACCCCCCGGGACTACCGCTGCGACCTGGTATCTCCGCTGTTCTGTTCGACTGCGACAAAATATGCAGCCGTCCACTGTGGTCACTGACTAGTCACAGACGAGCGGTGACCCAGGGGTACTACGTAGTACTGTTCGGACAACCCCGACCCTTTCGACCTGCACACATGTGACCCACTGGCACGCACGGTGGTGACCGAACCACGAATTTTCGGTGTTAGGTACCGAGAGACTTCGGCCGGGGGCGGTGACGCTCCCACTGCCCGCGCCCAACTGGCGTCATCCCCAGACTTCGTGTTGATTGCCCGCGCAAAGTTGGAGCGCCATCTTGCCCAGGACCTGGAAGTCCTCCAACCTGAGCATTGCGAGCGCGACGGCTGGCCGAGCAAGCCGCTCAGTTACGGTGTGCTCCGTGAGCTTCATCCGAAGATGTTGTCACCAGAGCATGAAGGTCGGAGAGATGTCCCTATCATCGTCCACAATGGATCTCCCAGTCCGCAGGAAGTCCGCAAAAGATCCGACGCAGGCCAATTGCTGTCAACACGCACCAACAGTGTTTAGGCAGGTCAGACGGGTACACCGTCAATACCCAATGAGTGCAAACGCCGAGCGCCTACTCGGAGACCAAGAAAGCTGCGTAGATCGCCTGGAAGGCGCGCCACGTCGTTCTGTGATTCCAGACCCGCCGTGGTGCGCCTTTCGTCGTCTCGTCAAAGGACGCACGATGAACCGATGACCGACCAGACGCCGCCTGCCGCAGGCGTGCCGCACCGGGTTGTCCTGCTGCGCCACGGCCAGACCAAGTGGTCGCAGTCCGGCCAGCACACCGGCCGAACCGATATTCCCTTGACCGAGGATGGCTGGGCGCAGGCCAAGGCAGTGGGCCCGCTGATCGCTCGCCTGAACTTGGTCCAGCCGTACGTCCTGTCCAGCCCTCGCACGCGGGCGCGCGACACGGCGGAGCTCGCGGGCCTGGTCGTCGATGCCACCACCGAGGACCTGGTGGAGTGGGACTACGGCGAGTACGAGGGCATGACCACCGGGCAGATCCGTACCGATGTCCCTGGGTGGACGGTGTGGACACATCCGTGTCCCGGCGGCGAGACGGCGGACGCGGTGCAGCAGCGGGCGGACGACCTACTGGGACGCGTCGTCGAGTACCTCGCACAGCGCGACGTGGTACTGGTGGGGCACGGGCACTTCTCCCGAGCGTTACTGGCGCGGTGGGTCGCCCTGCCCGTTACTGCCGGCATCCACTTCGGGATGTCGCCCGGCGGGGTTGCGGTGCTAGGCCATGAACACGGTCAGCGACAGATTGCCGCCATGAACCTCACCGGCGACTGACGTTTTCAGCCGTCGTCCTCGGACGCCGCCACGTCGTACTGCTGGGCCATCCACCGCCGCGACGGCGCGCACAACAACAGCGCCAGGGTGAGCACCGCCAGCGCACCGACAAGCAACCCGGCCAGTACCTGGTCGGAACCGGTGAGCAACGACCAGGCCACCGGCAGCAGCACCACCTGCACCACCACGGCCACACCCCGGCCGCCGCGCATCGAGCGGATCAGCGCCACTCCCCCGATGGCCACCCCCATCCCGAGCACGGCAAACAGAGCCGCGGTGCCGTAGCCGACGGTCGCACTCTCGTGCCCGCCGATCACGGTGCGAACGGCGAGCGCCAGACCGGCAGCGATCCCGGCCGCACCCTGCAGCGCGACGACGGCCCCGGCGGCGCGGATCGCGCGCGGACCGACGGCGGAGCTGACTTGGGCCACCCGTTCAGGTTAGGGCACCCGTACGCTGCCGAGCTGTGCGCGCACTGCTGGTTGTGAACCCGAACGCAACGTCGACGAGCGCCGCGGGGCGCACGGTGCTCACGCGGGCGCTGTCCAGTGGGCTCGACCTCGCGGTGGCGCACACCGACCACCGCGGCCACGCCACCGAACTCGCCGCACGAGCGACCGCCGACGGTGTGGAACTCGTGGTCGTGCTCGGCGGCGACGGCACGATCAACGAAGTTGTCAACGGGATGTTGGGGCCGCCCTGCGGCCACCGCGACCGCAAGGACCCCGTTCCGGCCCTCGCGGTGGTTCCCGGTGGTTCTGCGAACGTCTTCGCCCGCGCGCTCGGAATCTCGCCGGACCCCTTGGAGGCGACGCAGCAGCTGCTCGAAGCGATTACCGCCGAAAGCCGGATACCGGTGGGACTGGCACACACCGGCGACCGGTGGTTCACCTTCAATGCCGGCCTCGGGTGGGACGCCGAAGTGGTCCGCGTCGTCGAGGAGCATCGGGAGAACGGCAAGGCCGCGACTCCGGCGCGGTACTGCTGGGCCGCCGCGAGCCAATACTTTCACTCGAAGCATCGGCAACCACGACTCACGGTGGAGATCGACGGCGAAGACCCGATCTCCGGACTACACATGGTCTTCATCACCAATACCGATCCGTGGACATACCTCGGCGCCCGCGCGGTGCGCACAAATCCCGGCACCACGTTCTCCGGCGGACTCGGCGTCTTCGGGTTGACCAGCCTGAGCTGGCCGGCGATCGGGCGCGCCATTCCCCAGATGCTGCGGACCTCTGGCAATCCCCACGGGCGACGGTTGGTGCGCAGGGACGACGTCACCCCAGTTCGGGTGCGCTGCGCCGTGCCCACCGGGCTGCAGCTGGACGGCGACTACCTGGGACTGCACACAGACGTGACATTCGCCACAGTCGCGGATGCAGTGCAAGTGCTGGTACAACCGAAAGGGCACGGGGAACGACAGCGTGACGTGTAGCACGGACGTTCATGAACTCTTGACATCGGCTGGGTTCGTGAAAGCATTCACAAGCAACAGCGCAGAAGACATCGGGGTTTGAGAATATGAACGCCACCCCACGAGACGGCGCACGACGAGGCGCCCAGCAAGGAGCAGAGGATGGATTGGCGCCACAAGGCGATCTGTCGTGATGAGGACCCCGAACTCTTTTTCCCGGTGGGAAACAGCGGACCGGCCCTTGCGCAGATCGCTGACGCGAAGGTCGTTTGCCGCCGCTGCCCAGTGATGTCGGATTGTCTGGCCTGGGCTTTGGAGTCCGGCCAGGACGCCGGAGTCTGGGGCGGAATGAGCGAAGACGAGCGGCGGGCACTGAAGCGGCGCAACGCCAGGACCCGCGCCCGCAGCGGGGCCTGACCGCACTCGAGAACAGCACCCGAAACGGGCTCAGCACAGACAGTGCTCGGGCCCGTTTCGCGGCCCTCCGGTCGAATCCGCCGCTAGCGGGATCGTCGGGTGACCGGCAGGCGCAGTCGTGCGTCCGTTCCGCCCCCCGGCGCGGGCCGCACGCTCAGCGAGCCGCCCAGCTCCGCGTCGACCAGCGTGCGCACGATCTCCAGACCCAGCCCGCCCGCGTGTTCCAGCGCGAACCCTTCCGGCAGCCCCCCGCCGTCGTCATGCACGAGTACGTCGAGCCACGCCGCCGACCGTTGCGCACGCACCACCACCGACCCCACGGCGCCGGGCGCGAACGCATGCTCCAAAGCGTTCTGCACCAGCTCGGCCAGCACCATCACCAGAGGGGTCGCCAACTCCGCGCCGAGTTCGCCGAGCACACCCTCCCGGCGCACCTGCACCAAGTTGTTCACCGTGGCCACGTCGAGCATCATCGGCACGAGGCGGTCGAGCACGTCGTCGAGATCGACCCGCTCGTCGGCTGACATCGAGAGGGTGTCGTGCACCAGTGCGATGGACGCGACGCGGCGCACCGACTCCGTCAGCGCCGTGCGCACCTCGTCGTTGCTCGAACGCCGCGCCTGCAGTCGAAGGAGCGCGGCCACCGTCTGCAGATTGTTCTTCACCCGGTGGTGAATCTCCCGGATGGTGGCGTCCTTGCTCAACAATGCGCGGTCACGGTTGCGAACCTCGGTGACGTCACGCACCAGCACCAGCGCGCCCCGCGCCGCACCGCCCGGTCGCAGCGGCAGGGCACGCAGCAGCACCGTCGCTCCGCGGGCGTCGGCCTCGATCCGCAGCGTGGCGTCTCCGTCCAGCGCCGCCCGGATGCGCAGCACCACCTCGGTGGCATCGAAGGAGTCGGAGATGAGCTCGCGCGTCACCTGGGCAAGATCGGTGCCGACCAACTCGGTGGGCAGCCCCATCCGGTGATAGGCGGACAAGGCGTTGGGACTCGCGTAGGCGACGGTGCCCGTGACCCCGAGCCGGATGAAGCCGTCGCCGGCACGCGGACTGGTGTGCACATCGGAGACCGCCTCGCTGGCCGGGAAGCTGCCGTCGGCGATCATCTGGCACAGATCGGCGGCGCACGCCAGGTAGGCGGCCTCCAGGGGGCTGGCCCCGCGCACCGTCGCCAGGCTGGTGTCGCTGCTCAGCACGGCGATTACCTCGGCACCGCAGCGGACCGGTACTGCTTGGCGGCGCAGCGTCAAGCCGCGGTGCACGTAGGCCTGCTCCTCGACCTCGATGCATGCCCCGGCCATGGCACGCGTCAGTTCCGGGCGCACGGCAGTTCGCACCACAGTCGCCACGGCATCTACCGGGTAGGCCGTGTGCGCGGTGGTCGGTCGCACCTGCGCCACGCACAGCAGGCCCTCGCGCACCGGGACCCACAGGCTGAAATCCGCGAAGGACAGGTCGGCCAGCAGCTGCCACTCCCCGACCACCTGCTGTAGGTGCTCGGCTGCCGCCCCGGTGAGTCCGGTGTGATCGGCCAGCAACTCGCTGAGGGTGGACATCGCCTAGCTACGGAGCTTCCGCCTCGGGCGCGCTCACGCCAGCACCGCGAGCAAGTCTCCGGGCTGCACGTCATCCCCCTCTACGACGCCCACCGATTCCACCGTTCCGGCATCCTCGGCCAGCACCGGAATTTCCATCTTCATCGACTCGAGGATGACCACCGTGTCACCCTGGGCCAGCACATCGCCCACGGCCACCGACACCCGCCACACCTTGGCGGGTAGTTCTGCGCGCACTTGCTCGGACACCGGACACCTCCTTGTCGCCTTCTTCGATCCAACCACAGTGGGGAGGCGGCATCGGGCCCCCGGCCGACGTGGGACACTTGCTGTAGACAGCGCTGGTTGCCCACCGGCGCCGGAATCGACGAGGAGACATCATGGGAAAGCGTGGGCGCAAGAAGCGCGACCGCAAGAAGAACGGCGCCAACCACGGCAAACGGCCCAACTCCTGAGGTCAGTACCGCACCAGTTGACGCAAAGCAGGCCCGACGCTCCACCGGAGCATCGGGCCTGCTTTGCGTCAATCGACTATTCCGTGCGGCTCCCGTCGGGGAGTTCCACATACTCGATCACCGTCTGCTGGATGGTGAGCACGAGGCGCTCGCGTAGACCCGCGGGGGCCTGCTCCCCGCCGCACTTGCGGCTGAGCAGGCTCTTCACCTGCTCCTCGATGCCGAACTCCGTCAAGCACGGGCTGCAGTCGTCCAGGTGCCGCTGCACCCGTCGCCTGCTCTGCTCGTCGCACTCACCGTCGAGGAACACCCACACATCCGCCAACACCGCCGAGCAGTCGACCTCGCCTGCAGAGCACCTCTGCTCGCTCGGACGTCTTTCCACGTCGCTTCGCTCGCTCCCGTGCCCTACCCCCACGTCGCTTCGCTCGCTCATCTCGCGACCTCCTCCGTGGCGTGGGAGAAGCCGCGCTCCCTGGCCACATCGGCCAACATGCCCCGGAGCAGCTTGCGTCCGCGATGCAGCCGCGACATGACGGTGCCGATCGGCGTGCCCATGATCTCGGCGATCTCCTTGTAGGCAAAACCCTCGACGTCGGCGTAGTACACCGCCATCCGGAAATCTTCGGGCAGCGACTGCAGGGCCTCTTTGATGTCGGAGTCCGGTAGCTTGTCCAGCGCCTCGACCTCCGCCGAGCGCAGCCCGCGCGAGGTGTGCTCCGCCGCATCGGCGAGCTGCCAGTCGGTGATCTCCTCGGTGGGGTACTGCTGGGGTTGGCGCTGCTTCTTGCGGTAGCTGTTTATGTAGGCGTTGGTGAGGATTCGGTACATCCACGCCTTGAGGTTGGTCCCCGCCCGGAACGAGCCAAATGCCGCGTAGGCCTTCAGGTAGGCCTCCTGCACAAGATCTTCCGCGTCGGCCGGGTTACGGGTCATCCGTAGCGCCGCACCGTAGAGCTGATCCAACAGGGGCATCGCGTCCCGCTCGAACCGTACGGTGCGCTGCTCGGGGGTCTCCGCCGCCTGTGCAGCTGCCTGTGCTGGATCCTGGGCGGTTGCTGGGGACGCTGGGGGCGTAGACGCGGCCACGGTTCTCCTTCCGCCGGTCGATACTTGCCTCGACGACGCGACGGTGCGGCGCTCGGCGTGCCGCCAGCCTACCGGGGTGCTCAGGTCGACCGCACGCTGTAGGTCCGCACGGCCCTCCGCTGTTCGTGCGCTGCGCACCATGCACTGCGCTGCCATTGCTGCTCCCTGCTGATCGCCTCGAGACCTAACTTCTCGACCCTCTCAACACGCCTGGCTGGGACGATGTTCCCCGTCGGGTCGCTTTGGATCGCGGACGGCGGTGCGATAATGGCGCCGTGACCCCTGTGCAGCCGTGGTCGGCGCCCCAGGCCGACCACTCGGTGTGCGCTCAGGTCGGCGTTCCCGGTTCGAAGTCGATGACCAATCGGGCCCTGGTGTTGGCCGCGCTGGCCGATTCACCATCACGGCTGAGTGGCGCACTGCAGAGTAGGGACACTCGTCTGATGGCCGCTGGGCTGAGCGCGCTGGGCTGCCAATACGACGACGATGTGGTCCTTCCCGGACGGCTGCGGGGGCCCACCGAGATCGATTGCGGGCTCGCGGGAACGGTCATGCGCTTCCTGCCCCCCGTGGCTGCCTTGGCCGAGGGGGTCGTGCGCTTCGACGGCGACCCGCAGGCGCGTCACCGCCCGATGGCCGCCGTGCTGGACGCGCTGCGGGGCCTGGGCGCGGAGATCGACGGTGACGCGCTCCCTTTCGCGGTGCGCGGGCGTGGAGCCCTGCCGGGGGGCGAGGTCACCATCGACGCCTCCGGGTCGTCCCAGTTCGTCTCCGGCCTCCTGCTCAGCGGTGCACGGTGCACCGAGGGCGTGAGCGTTCGCCACCGCGGTGCGGCCCTCCCGTCGCTTCCGCACGTCGAGATGACAGTGGCCATGCTGCGCACCGCGGGCGTGGTGGTGGAGCACCCCGAGGACGACGTCTGGCGGGTGCATCCGGGCGCCGTGGCGGGCACCCGGTGGGCGATCGAGCCGGACCTATCCAGTGCGTCACCGTTCCTCGCTGCCGCAGCGGTGACCGGAGGCAGGGTGCACATTCCCGGTTGGCCCGCGCGTACCACCCAGGCAGGCGACCGGATTCGCGCGATCTTGGAGCAGATGGGGGCGACCGCGACCCTGGACAACACCGGACTGACGGTGCGGGGCCCCGCGGCGTTGACCGGACTGGACGTCGACCTGCGCGAGGTGGGTGAGCTCACGCCCACCGTGGCCGTCCTGGCGGCGCTGGCTCAGGGGCCCTCGCAGCTGCGGGGCATAGCGCATCTGCGTGGACACGAGACCGACCGACTGAGCGCGCTGTGCACCGAGATCAACGCGCTGGGCGGACGCGCGGAGGAGCTGGCGGACGGTCTGTGCATCACCCCGGCACCGCTGCAGGCCGGGGCGCGTCCCTGGCACGCCTACGCCGATCACCGGATGGCCACGGCCGGGGCGATCGTGGGCTTGACGGTGCCGGGGCTGACGGTCGACGACATCGCCACCACCGACAAGACCTTGCCGGGTTTCGACGGTCTGTGGCGGGCCATGCTGGCGGGGGTAGCGCCCTGAGCAAGCGTGTCTACGACGAGTCGGACGTCCGGATCCGTCCGCGCCCGGGCTCGCGTCCTCGGACCAAGACCCGCCCGGAGCACCTTGACGCCGAAGCCGCGATGGTGGTGTCGGTGGATCGCGGCCGTTGGGGCTGTGTGTTCGACGGGGATCCGACGCGACCGGTGGTGGCCATGCGGGCGCGGGAGCTGGGGCGCACGCCGGTGGTGGTGGGCGACGAGGTCGGCCTGGTCGGTGACGTCAGTGGGCGCACGGACACCCTCGCCCGCATCGTCCGCGTCGCCGAACGGCGCACTGTGCTGCGTCGCACCGCCGACGACACCGACCCGTTCGAGCGCATCGTGGTGGCCAACGCCGACCGCCTCGCCGTCGTCGTCGCTCTTGCCGACCCGCCCCCACGCACGGGGTTGATCGACCGCGCCCTCGTCGCCGCCTACGTCGGAGGGCTCACGCCCATGCTCTGCCTCACCAAGGCGGACCTGGCAAGCCCCGACGAGTTGATTGCTGCCTACGCCGACCTGGACGTTCCCGTGGTGGTGCTGGACCGGGATGCGCCGCTGCAACGGCTGGAGTCGGTGCTCGACGGGACGGTGACGGTACTGCTGGGACATTCCGGCGTCGGCAAGTCCACGTTGGTCAATCGGCTTGTCCCCGAGGCATTTCGGGCGACCGGTGTGGTTTCCGGGATCGGCCGGGGGCGGCACACCTCCACCCAGTCGGTGGCGTTGCCGCTGCCCAGCGGCGCCGGGTGGGTGGTCGACACCCCCGGCATCCGCTCCTTCGGTCTGGCGCACGTCTCCGCCGACGATGTGGTGGCGGCATTTCCCGATCTGGCGGCGGTGGTAGCCGGGTGCCCGCGAGGCTGCACCCACCTGAGCCCGCCCGCCGATCCGGAGTGTGCGCTGGACTCCTTGACCGGTACGGCGGCGCGACGGGCTCGGGCGGTACGGCGCCTGCTCACCGTGTTGGGCTCGACGCCCGACTGGTAGTACGGGTCAGAGCAGCTCGAGCAGAAACGGCAGCTCCTGCGTCGCGTACCAGGCCAGCTCGTGATCGGCCGCCTCCCCCAGCACGAACTCCGCGTCGTGCTCACCCATGTCGGCCTCGTCGATCACGCGCACCGCGGCCCGTACAGCGTCCTCGGCCTCGGCTCCGTCCACGTGCACCGCGGCCACTTCGCTCAGCTGCACGGGACGGCTGAGCCGGACCACCGCAGCGTCGAGGTCCGGGCGCAGGCGCGCACCCTCGACGTCGGCGCTGATCACCGCCCGGCGCGCCAGGACATCGCTGGCACCGCCGTGATGGTCCCCCAGCTCGCCATTCCCCAAATCGCTACCCCCAAGCTCGCTGCCCTCAAGCTCGCTGCCCCCGAGCTCAAGGTCCCCTTGCTCGGCGGCCAGCAGTCGCAGGGACGCGCGCCCGGCCTCGGCCATCGCCGCGTACGACAACTCCTCCTCGTCGCCCGCCGCATAGGACTCACGCAGCGCGGGCGTGAGGGCGAACGCGGTTCCGCCCAGGGCGGCCAACTCCCCGTCCGCTTGCAACCGTCGCAAGGTGGCGATGGTTGCCGGCACATAGACCCTCATCAGGCTCCTTTTCTCACGCGACGGCCTGCACCAGCTCGCGCAGACTCTGCTCGATGAGCTCCGCGAGCTCCGCGACGTCGGGCAGCGCGTCACGGTCGGCGTTCAACCCGTAGTACAGCTTCCCGTCGTAGGAGGTGATCCCCACGGTGAGCGCCTGCATCGGCGCCAGCGGCACCACCGGAAACATCTCGACCAGGCGGGCCCCGTCGGCATAGAGCGGATGCTGCGGTCCGGGAACATTGGTGATCAGCACGTTGAAGGAGCGCCGCGCAAGCGTCCCCGCCAGCCGCGCGCCCAGCGCGTGCAAGGTGGGCGGCGCAAAGCCGGACAGGCGCGCGAGGGTTCCCGCGCCGACCAGTCGGCGCGAGGCCGCTGCTGCGCTCGTCGCCTTGGCTATGGCGGCAACCGTCAATAGCGGATTGGGCTGGCCGACCGGCAGGTCGATGAGCAACGAGGACACCCGGCTGTTCGGAGCTCCCATCGGGGACACGACGTCGCGGCTGTCCGAGTCCTCGAGCACCGACACGGGCGCGAGCGCCCGCAGCGTCGTCGCTGTGGCCACGGTGTCCCCGCGGCCCAGTAACCAGCTGCGCAACGCGCCGCTGACGACGGCAAGCACCACGTCGTTGATCGTGGCACCCCGGGCAGCACGTACGCGCCGGTAGTCCGCCAAATCGGTTCGGGCCGTGGCAAAGCGGCGCTGCCGGGAGACGGTCACGTTCAGCGGAGACGGCGGATCCGCTTTGCCGAGGCGCCGCAGCTGCGTAGCGCTCCGTGTGGCGACATCGGCCACCGTGCACGCCGCGGCGGTGACGTCCCTGGCTATCCACCGCACCGCACCGACCAGCTCGGCAGGGTGCCGCACCACCCCCCCGAGCACCTCTGCCAGCAGCGACACGTGACCGGGTTCGGCAGCGGGCATCCACAGCTGCCCTCGGCTGGATGGGTTGCTCGGGTGGTCGTCGAGGATGACGTGGCCGAGCTCCAATGCACCCACCCCGTCGACCATTGCTTGGTGGGACTTGCTGATGATCGCGACGCGCCCGTGTGCCAGCCCCTCGACCAGGTAGGTCTCCCATAGCGGCCGGGCAGGGTCGAGGCGTCGGGACACCAGTCGAGATACCAACTCGTGCAGCTGAGCGGCGCTGCCCGGCGCGGGCAGCGCCGAACGCCGCACGTGGAAGCTGATGTCAAAGTCGTTGTCGTCCACCCAGACCGGGCGAGTGATACCCGCAGGAACGGTGCGGATCTTCTGCCGGTACCTGGGCACCTTGGCGATCCGTTGCTCGATCAGTTGGACGAGGGCGTCGTAGTCGAAGCCGGACCGAGCAGGGACGAAGACGCTGAGACTACCGATCTGCGCCGGGGTCCGCGCCCGCTCCGAGACCAGGAACGAGGCGTCGAGCGCGCTCAGTCGATTGGCCATTGCTGCAGCCTAACCGGCCGGCCTCGATTTGCTGGTGCACACAGTTTTCCACCGACATGGGCGACCGGCACCGGCTATGGGACTGGTCGGACATACTTCCTTTCAGTGACGAGCCGCCCTCCCCGACCGCCACTGTCTCTCGGATCGGCCGGCTACCGCTGCAGGGCCGAGCTTCTCCGCCGAGTACATACCAGCACCCGTTGGCGACGCTTGTCGCGCCACGTCAGCTCCCAGGGAGTCCGCCATGCCTGTCCGCTACGAACTCGATCCCGTGGTCACTGCGCCGCCTGCCGTTCCGCTGCTGCGTCGAGTGCCGTGCTACGAGCCCCAACCCGAACAACCGGGGCGTCGAGCCGCGAGGGTGCCCTCGTTCGACACGCCAGCGGTCAGCGTGCTCGCAGTGCCCCAACCGCTCCGGCCGACTCCGGTGAATCCCGCGGCCCTGGTGCGAGCGCAACAGGTGTTTCGCCTCACCTTCGAGGTCCTGGAGGGCAGGCGCGGACCCCGCCAGCTGCAGCAGCTCATGGCGCCCGAGGTCCTCGCCAAGATCACGACGTTAGCGCGCGCCAATGTCGGTCAGCGCGCCCGTTCCACCGCTCGGCTGCACCGGGTACACGTCCAACAGGTCACTCCCCGGATCGCGGAGGCTTGCGTCACCGTGGACCGCGGCGCCCGGGTGCACGCCGTGGCCGCCCGGCTGGATCTGGACCGGGGAGGTTGGCGATGCACGGCTCTGCTGATCGGCTGACGCCGGGTACTGATGCTCAGCCTTTGCGCTTGGGCGTCTTGGGACCCTTGACTTTCTTGCGGGCATCCGCACGGCGGTCTCGGCGTGTTCCGGCGCTGTTGACGACGCCGTTGCTGCTGCCGGCGCCGCTGGCGCGCACGGCCGTGCCCCCTGATTCGTCTGGCCCCGAGTAGGTCATCCCTTGCTTTTGCTCTTCATCGACACCGTTGGCGTCCAGGCCCTTGGCGCGGAACGCCACCGGCGCGGCGGACGGCTCGGACTGCGGAGCTTGCTCGGTGGGCAGCGGCTGCGCCGCCGGCGCGCGGCTCGGCTGCGCCGCACCCACGGCAACAGGTTCTTGGACGACCGATGGCGCAACCGCAGGGGCAACTTCGACGGCGACATTGAACAAGAAGCCGACCGACTCCTCCTTGAGGCCGTCGAGCATCCCGCGGAACATGTCGAAGCCCTCCCGCTGGTACTCCACCAGCGGGTCGCGCTGGGCCATGGCCCGTAGGCCGATGCCCTCCTTGAGGTAGTCCATCTCATAGAGGTGCTCGCGCCACTTGCGGTCGAGCACACTGAGCAGCACCCGACGCTCCAGGTCGCGCATGCCGCCCTCGCCGGCGATGGCGTCGATCTCCTCGGTCCGCGTGGCGTAGGCGCCCCGTACGTCGGCCAACACCGCCTCCAGCAATGCCTCCCTGGTGAGGTCGCCCTGCTCACCGACCTCGGTGTCCCCGGCCAGATCCTGCCAGCGAATGCTGACGGGATACAGCGTCTTCAGCGCGGTCCACAGCGTCGCGAGATCCCAGTCCTCCGCGTACCCCGACGAGGTCGCTCCGTCCACGTAGGCCGTCACGACGTCGGTCATCATGCCTTCGATCTGGCCTTCGACGTCCTCGCCGGACATGATTCGGTGCCGCTCGCCGTAGATGATGGTGCGCTGTTGGTTCATCACCTCGTCGTACTTCAGTACGTTCTTGCGGATCTCGAAGTTCTGCGCCTCAACCTGGGTCTGCGCGCTGAGGATCGCCTTGGAGACCATCTTCGCCTCGATCGGCACATCCTCCGGCAGGTTCAGCCGGTTCATGATCCCCTCGATCATCGGACCGTTGAACCGGCGCATCAGCTCATCGCCCAGGGACAGGTAGAAGCGGGACTCACCGGGGTCGCCCTGACGTCCGGAACGGCCACGCAGCTGGTTGTCGATGCGCCGCGATTCGTGCCGCTCGGTGCCCAGGACGTACAGCCCGCCCGCCTCACGGACCTTGTCCGCCTCTTCCTTCACCTCGCCCTTGAGCTCTGCGATGAGGCTGTCCCAGGCACTCTCGTACTCCTCGGGCTCGCTCACCGGATCGAGCCCGCGTTCGCGCAGCGCGACGTCGGCGAGAATGTCCGGGTTGCCGCCGAGCACGACGTCGGTGCCTCGCCCCGCCATGTTCGTGGCCACGGTCACCGCACCGGAACGCCCCGCCTGCGCGACGATGACGGCTTCCTTGTCGTGGAACTTGGCGTTGAGCACGTTGTGCGGCACGCCTTTGCGCACCAGTTGGTTGGACAGATACTCCGAACGCTCCACGCTGGTGGTACCGATGAGCACCGGCTGCCCTTTTTCGTGGCGCTCGACGATGTCCTCGACCACGGCGTCGAACTTGGCTTCCTCGGTCTTGTAGATGTAGTCGCCGTTGTCCGCCCGGACCATCGGCTTGTTGGTGGGGATGGAGATCACCCCGAGCTTGTAGATCTCGTGCAGCTCAGCGGCCTCGGTCTGCGCGGTACCAGTCATTCCGGACAACTTCTCGTACAGGCGGAAGTAGTTTTGCAGGGTGATGGTGGCCAGGGTCTGGTTCTCCGCCTTGATCTCCACCTTCTCCTTGGCTTCCAGCGCCTGGTGCATGCCTTCGTTGTAACGCCTGCCGGCCAGTACACGACCGGTGAACTCGTCAACGATGAACACCTCGCCGTCGCGGACGATGTAGTCCTTGTCCCGGCTGTAGAGCTCCTTGGCCTTGATGGCGTTGTTCAGGTAGCTCACCAGCGGCGAGTTCGCGGCCTCGTAGAGGTTGTCGATACCCAGCTGGTCCTCGACCAGCTCCACCCCCGCCTCGTGCACGCCGATGGTGCGCTTCTTGATGTCCACCTCGTAATGGGTGTCCAACTTCATCAGCGGGGCCAGTCGGGCGAACTCGCCGTACCAACGGGAGGACGCGTCGGCCGGTCCGGAGATGATCAGCGGGGTGCGGGCCTCGTCGATGAGGATGGAGTCGACCTCATCGACGACGGCGAAGTTGTGCCCGCGTTGCACGCACTCCGCCAGCGAGTGGGCCATGTTGTCCCGCAGATAATCGAAGCCGAACTCGTTGTTGGTGCCGTAGGTGATGTCGGCCGCGTAGGCCGCGCGCCGCTCCTCCGGGGTCATCCCGGAAAGAATGGTGCCCACCTCGAGGCCGAGGAAACGGTGCACGCGGCCCATCCAGTCGGAGTCGCGCTTGGCGAGGTAGTCGTTGACCGTGACCACGTGCACCCCGCCGCCGCCAATGGCGTTCAAATAGGCAGGGAGTACGCAGGTCAGCGTCTTGCCCTCACCGGTCTTCATCTCCGCGATGTTGCCCAGGTGCAGTGCTGCGCCGCCCATCACCTGCACGTCGAAATGCCGCTGGCCCAGTACCCGCATGGACGCCTCTCGGGCCACCGCGAACGCCTCGGGCAGTAGCTCGTCGAGGTGCTCGCCGTCGGCGTAGCGCGTACGGAACTCCCCGGTCTTGGCGGCCAGCTCTGCGTCGGTGAGGGCCTCCACGTCCGGGGAGAGGCTGCTGACGTGGTCAGCGATGGACTGGAGGCGTTTGACCATGCGGCCCTCGCCTGCACGCAGCAGCTTTGAAAACGACAACACAGCTAGTTTCGTCCCTCGGTCATTGACGGCCACGGTCCGGCCAAGGCGAGCACCCTGGCCGGACCCCATGGTAGGCGGATCCGCACAGCCCGTCGTCCATCATGCCTTGCCGACCAGGCGGCCGGGGTGCTGACTCACACCAGGCGGATCACTCCGTAATCGAAGGCGTGCCGCCGGTAGACCACGCTCGGCTGATTGGTCTCGGCGCACTGGTACAGGAAGAAGTCATGGCCGACAAGCTCCATCTCATACAGAGCCTGATCGACCGACATCGGCACCGCAGGGTGCTCTTTGGTGCGGACTATCCGACCGGGCCCCTCGTCGATGACCTCGCTCTCACCGGGGCTCTGCACGGCATCACCCAGTGCGGCGAGGCCTGCCGTCGCCTCGGCCACCGACACCGGGGTACGCCGTCCGTGGTGCACGGTGCGACGGTCGTGCGAGCGGCGCAGGCGCGCCTCCAGCCTGTTGATGGCCAGCTCGAGTGCGGCACCGAAGTTCTCGGCGCATGCCTCCGCGCGGACAACGGGTCCCTTGCCGGTCGCGGTGAGCTCCACCCGTTGGCAGTTCTTGGCCTGTCGTCGGTTGGGTTCGTGCTGCAGCTCGATGCCGAAAAGGTAGATCGAGCGGTCGAACCGCTCGAGCCGGGTGAGCTTGTCGCTGACGTAGGCGCGGAAATGCTCGGGGACCTCGACGTTGCGCCCCTTGATCACCAGCTCAGCTGGTGCTCGCTCCGCGGCGCCGGCCTGGGCGGCCTCCGCGGACTCGTCGACGACGAACGGTGACGGTGTTGGTTGCTCTGCGGTGGCTGGGTCGTCGGCTCCCATCTCCACGCGCTCACTGTCGATGGTGTCCGGTGTAGTCGTCACTCAAAACCTCCCACGTTGGGCCGGCCGCGGCTGCAGGGCCGGCGCTCATCGGCTGCGCCGGGAGGGGAACCGCCCGGCGCCACTATTCGAAGGACCTCCTCCGCTCCGCGCACATTTGGCTGCTGATGCCGACGGTAACCCCGATCACCTCGCATAGACAGCCCCTGGTATCCGCGGCGCGTTCACTGCACGGCCGCCAGGACCAGGACCGCCTGCACCCGTACGCCGTGCCTGCCCAGCGCCACCGTGCTTGCGGCGGCTGTTGCGCCGGTGGTCAGGACGTCATCGACCAGCACCACGGTCGCGTGCGCCGGCGGCATGCCGCGGGGCGAGACCACTACCCGACCCGCCAAGTTGGCCATGCGTTCGTCGGCACTGAGACCCACCGAGTCGCGGACCCCGCGTCCGGAGCGCAGCGCGGCCCACACGCTGGTGGCGTCGAGCTCTCCGGCGCACGCCCGCGCGGCCTGCAGAACCGGGTCGCCGCCGCGGCGTCGGGCGGCTGCGCGGCGGCTGGGCGCAGGAATTAGACAAAGCGGCGCGAGCTCGGGGGGATCCAGCTCGCCCCACTCCCACAAGCAGCGAATGGCCGCCGCCCACGCTGCGCCGATCGGAGACACCAGATCACGGCGGCCGCGTTCCTTGGCCGCGATCACCACCGCCCGACGGGGGCCTGCGTACGGTCCCGTGCCCCACGCCCGGGGAACGCCATCCACTCTGGTGCGCAACAGAATCGGCTCACTGTGCAGTTGCTCGGCACAGGCCGAGCACCACCGCGTGCCCGGCGCGCGGCAACCACCGCACTCGGTGGGCAGGATCAGATCGAGCAGAGCACGCATGCGCCCATCGTGCCCCAGGGTTGGTCCTCGAAACGCGCCGATTCGCCGTTCCTGTGCACAGCCGGGGCCCTGTGGACTAATGCTCAGCCCGGCAGGATCGGGATGTTCTTGTCCCCGCTGAGCCCGGCGATCTCCCGCCAGTAGCGGTCCGCCGCAGCGTCGCCCACGTTGAGCTGCAACACGCCCCGACTATCGGCCGCCAGCACGGAGGAGGTAGGCGAGGCGGAGACGAAGCGCACCGGCGGCGAGAGGTTGCGGCTGGGCAGCGCCTGCACCTGCGCGCCATCGACACCCACGGTGACCACCGGGGCATCGTCGGCGCGTACCGCGACGACCAGGGTGTCGGCGCTGCTCCAGTCCAGCGACACCCCGGTGTCGGCCAGACTGGGCGCCACCACCTTGGGGGCAATCAGTGCCAGGCCACCGTTTGCGGAGCGGGCCACGATGGCAACGTAGACCCGACCACCCACCACCAGGCCCGCCCGGACACCGTCCCGGGACAACCGCAACGCCCCGATCGGGCCACCCAGGGCGGCGATCGAGCCGACGTCCACCGGCGAGCTGGACACCTGGCCGGTCGTGGGCTCACGGACCGCCCGTACGACGGTCGCCCCGTCCACGGCCACCCACACCGCACGGTCGTCACTGGCCCAGCTCGGCCGCGTCATGGTGTTGCCCATGGCGGCCGGTACCGCCGTCGGGCCACCCAACCCGCCGAGCAACAGTTGCACCACAGCACCTGGCGCAGGGGCGGGCATCGTCGACACCGCGGCGACCTGCTGCCCGTCGTGGGAGATCGCCGCTGTCTCCAACGAGCTCGCGTGCCCCAACGGACCCGCGACCGCGGCCACCCCTGCGTCGGTCACCTTGACCAGGGAACCACCCGAAATGGCGTGCAATCCGGTATCGGCTCCCGGTGAGGATCCCGGATCGGTGGAGGCGACGTCGGTGGTGTCCCAGCCGCGTGGATGCTTCTCGTCCAGTGGCGCCCCATCGGCCAGCAGAACGTACGGCGCACGCACCTGCGCGGCGTCCAGCGTCCACACCACCTGCGCGGCGAGCAGCTGACGTTGGGCCGCGTCGCGGGTGTCCAAGCCCCCGAAGTCAATACTCACGCCCGCCGACCCACCGGCAGCAGGAACCCCGATCCCGCTGGCCGTGGTCACGTTGCTGCGCAGGCGCACGTCCTTGCCCAGCTCGCTCACTACTCCGGGCGTGAGCTGCGGGCTCGCACCACCGATCAGCAGCTCGACCAACCGCGCAGCCACCGAGTCGGAGTCGCGAGCTACCCAGCGCGGGTCGGGGACCACCTTGCTCAGGTCAGGATTCAGGAAGTACACCGGCAGCCGCTGGTACTGCGCGAGGAAGTCGCTGCGCTGCAGCAGCACCCCGGCAGGCAAGGCGTCGATACGCCACTGGCCGTCGACCTGCACGAGCGTCATCCGCGCCTCGTAGCTGCCCTGGTCCACCGCGTACACGCCGCTCGGACTCAAGGTGCCCACGCGATCGGCGCGCAGCAGAATTGTGACCTGGTTCGCGGAACGGCTGTCGTAGAGCGTATCGAGGTTGGCGACCACCGTGGTGCTGGCGCCGTCGTCCCAGTTCTTGGAACCACCGGCCGTCAGATACTGCCTGCCGAGTCGGTGCTGCCCACGTTGCGAGCCACTGGCCGAGACGAAGTCGCGCACCAGTAGGTCGGGGTCGCGCCCCGAGATGGGCGCCTGTTCGGCTTGGGCGCTCGGCTGCACGCCCACGCTCGCGACGACCCGCGGTGCCGAGTCCGTCGGCACTGCGGCACACCCGGCCAGGACGACCAGGCAGGCCAGCGCAGCCAGGAATACGCGTACGCGGTTCATCGGAGAGCCACGGTAGCCGAGGGCGGTACGAGTGGCAGTGGACTGCCGGTGAGCTCGGCGCCCTGACGCAGCGGCAGGGTCAGCCGGAAGCAGGCACCCTCGCCCGGGCGCCCCCAGGCGTCGAGCCAACCACCGTGCAGGTGGGCGTCCTCCAGGCTGATCGCGAGGCCGAGACCGGTGCCGCCCGAGCGTCGTACCCGGGAGGGGTCCGCACGCCAGAAGCGGTGGAACACCAGCTCGGCCTCCCCCGGCCGAAGGCCCAAGCCGGAATCGCGGACGACGACCGCCACAGCGGTGTCCGACGCCCGCAGCTGCACACGGATCGGTTTGCCCTCGCCGTGATCCAGCGCATTGGCCAGCAGGTTGCGCAGCACCCGCTCCACGCGTCGGGCGTCCGCCTCGACCAGAACCCGCTCGTCGGGGAGGTCGAGCACGATCTCGGTACCGGTCTGCGCGACGAGGTTGCGCACCGTCTCCATGGCGGCGCGCACACACAGCCGCACGTCCAGCGGCTCTGCCGCGAGCTCGGCCATACCCGCGTCGTGCCTGCTGATCTCCAGCAGGTCGGCGAGCAAGTTCTCGAAACGATCAAGCTCGGCAACAAGCAGCTCGGCCGAGCGTCGCAGCGCCGGGTTCATTTTCTCGCTGCCCGCGTGCAGCACGTCGGCGGCCATCCGCACCGTGGTCAGCGGGGTACGGAGCTCATGACTGACGTCGGAGGTAAAGCGCCGCTGCAGGGCGCTGAACTCTTCTAGCTGCGCGATCTGCTCGGCCAGGCTCGCGGCCATGTCGTTGAACGCGAGACCGAGCCGGGCCACGTCATCCTCTCCGCGGACGGGCATTCGCTCCTCCAGGTGGCCGTCGGAGAACCGTTCGGCGACGTCCACAGCGGCCCGTACGGGCAACACCACCTGCCGGGTGACCAACGCGGCAATCCCGGCCAACAGCAACAGCAGCACTGCGCCACCTAACGCCAGGATGCCTTGGATCAGGCTGATGTTGCGTTCCTCGCTGGTGAGCGGAAATATGAGGTACAGCTCCAGACTGGCCACGTCCGACGGTGCCGGGGTACCGACGACCAAGGTCGGCACGCCCGAGACGGTGGTGTACTGGTAGGTCAGTTGACCGGCCTGGACGAACGGTCGCAGTGCCGCGGGTACCTCACCCACCGGCCCACTGCTCACCGCACCCCGGGGCCCGTCCCCCCGCACGATGAGCACCGGTTCGAACGCGCCCGCCCCACTGCTGGAGGAGCCGGAAAGGTTGACTCCCGGGCTGGTGAGCGCCGATCCTGCGCTGGTCAGCCTGCTACGCAGGGAGTTGCTCTCATCCGCGCCTGCGAGTTCGCGCTGCACTGTCGCCCTTGCGCGCTCGACCTCCTCGGTCGCCGCGGTGACCTTGGCATCCAGCAGCCGTGCGGTGACCTGGCTGAGCAGCACCAGGCCGAGGGCGAGCAGGACGATGAAGGACAACACCATGGTCGAGGTGACCACCCGCAGCTGCAGCGACCGCCGCCAGGAGTGGGCGAAAACCCATGCCGCGGCGACACCAAGGCGCCGGAGGTGGCGCAGCGCTCGGCCCAGCGCGCGCATTGCCCTGCTGGTCCGCAGTGCGCGGACAAGGCCACCGATCACGGCGGCCCGGCTTTGTACCCAACCCCGCGAACGGTGAGTACCACCTCGGGGTGCTCGGCATCGAGTTCGATCTTGGCGCGCAACCGCTGCACGTGCACGTTGACCAAGCGGGTGTCGGCCGCGTGGCGGTAGCCCCACACCTGCTCGAGTAGCACGTCCCTGGTAAACACCTGGCGCGGTTTGCGAGCCAGCGCCACCAGGAGGTCGAACTCCAACGGAGTCAGCGCGATGTGCGCTCCGCCGCGGGTGACCTGGTGGGCAGGGACGTCGATGCTGACGTCGGCGATCTCCAGCAGCTCAGCAGGCACGTCGTCGGTGCGGCGCAGCCGGGCCCGCAGCCGAGCGATGAGCTCCTTGGGCTTGAACGGCTTCATCACGTAGTCGTCCGCCCCGGATTCCAGCCCAAGGACCACGTCGACGGTGTCCGTCTTGGCGGTCAGCATCACGATCGGCACACCGGACTCCACCCGGATGGCGCGGCACACGTCGATCCCGTTCATTCCCGGCAGCATAAGATCGAGCAACACCACGTCGGGCTTGAACTCCCGGACGGCGGCCAACGCGCGCGAGCCGTCGCCGACCACGGCGGCGTCCATTCCCTCGCCGTGCAGCACGATGGTGAGCATCTCCGCCAATGCTGCGTCGTCGTCGACCACCAAGATCCGAGGCTTCATGCCGCCTATCGTGTCATCTACCGGCCCCGACGTGCGGCTGCGACGCGGGCTCGAGACCATCTAACCGGCCGGGTACAGCACACGATCCGCAAGTGCACCGACGGTCGCACACTCGGCGCCGGAGGCATGCACGAACCACGGCGACACCCAGGCATCGGCCGCAAGGCCCTCATACACCGCACCGGTCCGGGCTTGCAAGCCGTCGTCGCGCTCGAAGGCGTCCCTGGTGCGGGAAGCGTCGGTGCCCGCGCGCTGCACCGCCCGCGCGGCCGCCACGGCCACCGGCACGCGGAGCAGCACCTGCAATGCCGGAACAGGCAGCGCGTAGCGCCCGAACTCCAGCTCACGGATCCACGTCGCAAAATCGCCCTGCGCGTCCTGGTACAGCCGGGCCGCCCCGTAGGCGGCGTTGGAGGCGGCGTAGCGGTCGAGCAGCACCACGTCGTGCCCGGCGAGCAGCGTGTTCAGCTCCTCGACCGCTCCGGCCCGGTCGAGGGCGAACAGCGCCGCCATCCCGTGCACGCTGTCCCCGAGGTCGCCGGCGCGCCCGTGCAGCGCATCGGCGACGAGATCGGCGTGCACCGATCGCCCGTAGCGGGGGAAGGCCATGGTGCCCACCCGCATGCCCCTGGTTTCGAGCTCCTTGGCCAGCGCGGCGTTCAGTGTCCGCTTGCCCGCCCCGTCGAGGCCCTCGACCGCCACCAGTGCACCCACGGCGGCTGCCTCCTTGCCCCCTCCTAAAGGGCGTTCGGTGACCTCAACGCCCATTTTCGACCCGTCAGCGCGCATTCCGGTCACTGAACGCCCTTGGACGGTGCGTCAGTAGCGGTAGTGATCGGGCTTGTACGGGCCCTCGACGTCGACGCCGATGTACTCCGCCTGCTCCTTGGAGAGCTTGGTGAGCGTGCCGCCGAGCGCCTCGACGTGGATGCGGGCCACCTTCTCGTCCAGGTGCTTGGGCAGGCGGTACACCTCGTTGTCGTACTCGTCGGGCTTGGTCCACAACTCGATCTGAGCGATCACCTGGTTGGCGAAGGAGTTGCTCATCACGAAGCTGGGGTGCCCGGTGGCGTTGCCCAGGTTAAGCAGGCGCCCCTCGGACAGCACGATGATGGAGTGCCCGTCACCGAACACGAACTCGTCCACCTGCGGCTTGATGTTGATCCGGTGAATGTCCTTGTCGCCCTGCAACCCGGCCATGTCGATCTCGTTGTCGAAGTGGCCGATATTGCCGAGGATCGCCTGGTGCTTCATCTGCCGCATGTGCTCCAGCGTGATGATCTCCAGGTTGCCCGTGGAGGTGATGACGATGTCTGCCCGGCCGATGGCCTGCTCCACCGTCTCCACCGAGAACCCGTCCATCATGGCCTGCAGCGCACAGATCGGGTCGGCCTCGGTGACGGTGACCCGCGCGCCTTGGCCCTTCAGTGCCTCCGCACACCCCTTGCCGACGTCACCGTAGCCGCAGACCAACACCGCCTTGCCGCCGATCAGCACGTCGGTTCCGCGGTTGATGCCGTCGATCAGCGAGTGCCGGGTGCCGTACTTGTTGTCGAACTTGCTCTTGGTCACCGAGTCGTTGACGTTGATCGCCGGGAACGCGAGCTCGCCTGCGGCGGCGAACTGATACAGCCGGTGCACCCCGGTGGTGGTTTCCTCGGTGACGCCCTTGACGGCCGCAGCGGTCTCGGTCCACTTGGTGGTGCTGCCCGCCAACGAATGACGCAGACTCTCCAATACCACCTGGTATTCCTCGGAGTCGGTGTCCTCGGTGGACGGAACGACACCTGCCTTCTCGTACTGCGCCCCCTTGAGCACGTACATCGTTGCGTCGCCACCGTCGTCGAGAATCATGTTCGCGGTCTCACCGTTGGGCCAGGTGAGCATCTGCTCCGCGCACCACCAGTACTCCTGCAACGACTCGCCCTTCCAGGCGAAGCACGGCACACCCTTGGGCTCCTCCGGCGTGCCGTGACGACCGACGACGACGGCCGCGGCAGCGTGGTCCTGGGTGGAGAAGATGTTGCAGGATGCCCACCTGACCTCGGCGCCGAGGTCGACGAGCGTCTCGATGAGCACGGCGGTCTGCACCGTCATGTGCAGCGAACCGGAGATGCGAGCGCCCTTGAGCGGCTGCACCTCGGAGTACTCCCGGCGCAGCGTGGTCAGGCCCGGCATCTCGTGCTCCGCGAGCCGAATTTCCTTGCGGCCGAACTCGGCGAGCGCGAGGTCGGCGACCTTGAAATCGATACCGCCCCGCGTGTCTACGGTGAGCTGGGGTGTAGCCGTGGTCATCAGTGTTGTCTCCTCGTGAGGGGCGGGGTGCGCGTGTCAGGCTATCGGGTGGCATGGGCGCGCGCCGCGGTGCACTGTGGAGCGCATGGAATACCGAAAGATCGCCGACCACACCGTCAGCGCCATCGGACTGGGCGGGATGCCGATGTCGGTCTCCGGCCGTGGCGACCGGCAACAATCGATCGACACCATCCACGCGGCATTGAACGCTGGCATGACGCTGATCGACACCGCCGACGCCTACTGCCTGGACAGCTCGGAGTTCGGGCACAACGAGGAGCTGATCGCCGAGGCCCTGCACCACTGGGGCGGCTCCGCCGACGAGGTGCTGGTGGCCACCAAGGGTGGCCACACCCGTACCGAGGACGGCAGCTGGGAGCTCAACGGACGGCCTGACTACCTGCGCGAGGCCTGTGAAGCGTCGCTCCGTCGGCTCGGTGTGGAATCCATCGGCCTGTACCAGTTCCATCGGCCGGACCCCGACGTTCCCATCGAGGAGTCGGTCGGCGCGCTGGGTGAGCTGCTGGACGCCGGCAAGATTCGGATGGCCGGGGTGTCCAACTTCGACAGTGCGCAGATTCGGACCGCGCACACCGTGCTCGGCGGCCGGCTGGCCAGCGTACAGAACCAGTACTCACCGAAGTACCGCAGCTCCAAAGCGGAGCTCGACGTCTGCGCGGACCTCGGCGTCGCGTTCCTTCCCTGGTCGCCGCTGGGCGGGATCGCCAAGGCGAGCGAGCTGGGCACGGCGCACAACGCCTTCGCCGAGGTCGCCGAGGAGCACGGCGTGAGCCCCCAGCAGGTGGCGCTGGCCTGGGAGCTTGCCGCGGCGGACGTCGTCGTGCCCATTCCCGGCGCCTCACGCCCGCAGAGCGCGGTGTCCTCGGCCGCCGCGTCGGAACTGTCGCTCACCGCCGAGCAGATCGCCCGCCTCGACGCCGCCTGAGTCCCGCCGCACCCGCTCCTGCCGTCTGCGTTGCTACCGCGCGGGGGTGTCCGTCAGCAGCGGCTTCATGTTGTCGGGCCGCTTGTATCCGCGCGCGAGCGTGCTCCGCCGGCGGCTGTAGGCGAAGTAGATGGCGAAGCCGACGACCATCCATACGAGGAACCTGATCCAGGTCGCGGCCGGGAGGTTCAACATGAGGTAGAGGCTGGCCAGCACCGACAGGATGGGCACCAGCGGAACGAGGGGCGTCCGGAACGAGCGCTTGAGATCGGGGCGAGTTCGCCGCAAGACGACGACGCCGATGGACACCACGATGAACGCGAACAACGTGCCAATGTTCACCAGCTTCGCCAATTCGGTGAGGGGCACCAGGGCTGCGATGACGGCCACCACCACGCCGGTCACCACCGTGGTCACCACGGGTGTGCCCGTGCGCGGGGCCACCTTGGCGAACACGTCGGGCAGCAGCCGGTCCCTGCTCATCGCGAAGAACACGCGGCTTTGACCGAGCATCAGGATCATCATCACCGTCGTGAGGCCGAGCAGGGCGCCGACGTCGACCAAGGTGGCAATGGTGCCCTGGCCGACGTCCTTGAACGCCGCCGACAACGGTGCCTTCGCGTCGATCTTGTTGAACTTCACCATTCCGGTGATCACGATGGACACCAGCACGTACAGGGCGGTGCAGATGGCCAGTGAACCGAATATGCCGATCGGCATGTCCCGTTGCGGCTTCTTGGTCTCCTCGGCGGCGGTCGCCACGATGTCGAACCCGATGAAGGCGAAGAACACCGTCGCGGCCGCGGTGAAGATGCCGCTAACGCCGAACGCGCCCGGGGAAAATCCCAGGTCCTGCAGCAACGACGGGGTGGCCGGTTCCGCGGGATTCGCCCCGGGTGAGCCGGCGGGCGGGATGAACGGCGAGTAGTTGCTGGCCTTGACGTAGAAGAAGCCGGCCACGATCACCAGCAACACCACCGACACCTTCAGCGCAACCGCCACGGCGTTGACCTGGCTGGAGACCTTGATCCCGAGGCAGATGACCGCGGTGAGGATCAGCACGATGAGCGCCGCCGTCACGTTCACCGTTGCCTTATCGCCGGCGATCGAGGACGGCAACGTAATCCCTGCGCTGCTCAACAGGGACTGCAGATACGTGGACCATCCAACCGCCACCGTCGAGGCGCCGAGCGCAAGCTCGAGGATGAGGTCCCAGCCGATGATCCAGGCCACCAGCTCGCCGAGGCTGGCGTAAGAGAAGGTGTAAGCGCTGCCGGCAACCGGCACAGTGCTGGCGAACTCGGCGTAACACAAAGCGGCCAGCCCACAGGCGATCGCGGCGGCCACGAAGGAGAGCGCCACCGCAGGGCCTGCTTCGATACCCGCCGCTTCCCCGGTGAGCACGAAGATTCCGGTGCCGATGACGACGCCGACCCCGAACACGATGAGGTCGATCGGGCCCAGCGCCTTTTTGAGTTGGTGGCCGGGTTCGTCGGTATCAGCGATCGACTGCTCGATGGACTTGGTGCGGAACAGACTGCTTCGGGTCATCGGCGCTGCCTCCTGCGGGGTGGACGAGTCCTTATGGGACGGTCCGCGATAGTGACGGGTGACACGCTACCCATCTTGGTGCGCAATGGGCGATTGGCCGGACACTCGATCCAGATCCGGCTCCAGGTAGATCACCCGCGCCGCTGGTACCGCTGCGCGCACGCGGAGCTCGGCAGCATCGATTGCCTCGGCGAGCTCGGCGGTGGAGACCTGGCCGGGCACGGCAAGCTTCGCGGCCACCATCAGCTCCTCGGGGCCCAGGTACTGCGTCTTGCAGTGGATCACCCGCACGATCGCCCCGCCCACGAGCGCCTGCAGAATCGCCGCTTCCTCCACGCTTGTCGCCCCCTCTCCGATCAGCAGACTCTGCATCTCGATGATGAGCACGGTGGCGATGACGCCGAGTAACAGCCCGATGCCGACGGTGCCCACCCCATCCCACACCGGGTCACCGGTGAGCACGCTGAGCCCGACGCCGGCCAGGGCCAGCACCAGGCCGACCAGCGCGCCCGCATCCTCCAGCAGCACGACGGGCAGCTCAGGGCTGCGCGAGGTCCGGATGAACTGCCACCAGCTGGCCGCACCCTTGTGTGGACGCGACTCGTGCATCGCCGTCCGGAAGCTGTACCCCTCCAGGCCGACCGCAACGACCAGCACTCCGACGGCCACCCACGGCGAGCTGAGCGGCTCCGGATGGCTGATCTTGTGGAAGCCCTCGTACAGCGCGAATACCGAGCCCAGGGTGAACAGCACCAGCGCAACGACGAAGGAGTAGAAGTATCGGCTGCGGCCGAACCCGAAGGGGTGTAGCCGATCGGCCGCGCGCCTCGCCTGCCTCTTTCCCAAGAGCAGCAAGCCTTGGTTCGACGTGTCGGCCAGCGAGTGCACCGACTCCGCAAGCATCGAAGACGACCCGGTGATCAGGAAGCCTACGAACTTGGCCACGGCGATGCCTGCATTCGCAGCCAACGCAGCGACGATCGCCTTACTTCCGCCACTAGCTGACATTCCGGCTCCTCAATGTCGATCCAACCCATCTCGCGCCCGAAAAATCTGCACGCCGGCTTCTTCCGCCATAACGTGTACGTCGGGATCACCGGCGGCTACCCACAGCGCGACTCCCCTGCTCAGCCGGACCGTGGCGTCCCCGCAACGCACCCTGGCCGCTCCCGCGGTGCAGAGCAGGATTTGCGGTCCGGTGTGGCGCAGCGTGCTCGCGGCACCCGTTCCCAGCTGCAGACACGAGAGCAGGAACTCACTCGCGGTGGTGTGGTAGGCCCGTTCCGCACCCTCGCCCGTCCCACTCAACACATCGACGTCGCGCGGAGTGAAGTCCAGCACCAGGAGCAGCTCGGCCACGTCCACGTGCTTGGTCGTCAACCCACCGCGTAACACGTTGTCCGAGTTGGCCATCACCTCGACGGCGACGCCGCCGAGATAGGCGTGCAGGTTGCCCGCGGGCAGGTAGAGAGCCTGTCCCGGCTGCAGGCTCACCCGGTTCAGCAGCAAAGACGCCAACACCCCTACGTCGTCGGGGTAGCGCCGTCCGAGCTCGCACACCGTCGTGGCTTCGAGCGTGAACTCGCCACCGGCCTGAGCCAGTCGCGCGCAGGCTGCCAGCACGTCGGCCAGCAGGGCGTGCAGTCTTGCATGGGGCAGGGTGACCCACGTGGTGAACAGCGTCCGCAGACCGTCCGCGTGCGATTGGGCGGCCAGCGCAGCGACATGCTCGGCGAGCGCGGGGCAGTTCAGCAGATTGAGGAAGGCGACGGTGCGGTCGATCGGCCGAAAGCCGACCAGGGCGTCGAAAGGGGTGAGCGCGCACACCAGCTCGGGCTTGTGGAGCTCATCGCGGTAATTGCGCTCGGGTGCGTCCAGCGGGACCTGGCGTCGCTGTTCCTCGGTGTAACCCTGCTGCGCCTGCTGGACGTTGGGATGGGCCTGCAATGACAACGGCTCATTCGCGGCAAGGACTTTGAGCAGAAACGGGAGTCGGTCGCCGAATCGCGTGCGGCACGAGTCACCCAACTGCATCAGCGGGTCGTGCTCGATGGCGCCGAGCAGCGAGGTGGACTCGGTGGCGCCGAGCAGCGCCGACGGGCCGACGGGGTGTGCACCCAGCCACAGCTCGGCCTCGGGCTGCGGGGTCGGCGCGCTGCGTCCGGTGAGCTCGGCGAGTGCGGTGCGTGAACCCCACGCGTAGTTGCGCACCACCCCCTGCAACTGCTGCACTTCCTACCTCCCGTCCCAGCACCACCACTGCGATTTGCTCAGTTTTGTGCCGTGGCCAACCCCAGGTAGACCGCCGCTGTTTCGCACCGCGCCGCCAGCTGCAGTAGTTCCGCGATCGGGTCGTCTTGCAGCACACCCGATTCAATGTTCCCCAGAGCCAGCTCGACGTCGGTCAACGCCGTACTGCGCGCCTGCAGCCGAGTTCGCTCACTCGCCGTTCCGAGCAGCACCACTCGCAGCGGCGTCACCGGCAGCGGTCCGTCGATCTCGGGGTCGTGAAACAGCGACTGAACCGAGTCGGCCCCCGACACCGGCTGCGCGACCAACGCCTGCGCGAGCTCCACGGGTACCGCTACCATTCCGGCGTAGGACAACAGCGACCCGGCAAGGTGGGCCGCCACTACCCCGGGCGCGGTCGAGTCCGCGGCGAGCACAAGGTTATTGCCGGAACAGCGCAGAGCCAACGCCTTCGCCGGGTTGGCAAACACCTCGCGGCCAGCCTGGTTGCGCTCGGCCTCGGCGTCGAGCTCATCGGCCACGGCAGCGAGATCGGGCGTGGCGCAGAGCCGCAACGCGGTCAGGACAGCGAGCCCGGCGGCGGCGAAATGCAACAGCCCCATGCCGTCGGGGACCCACACGCGAGGAGGGAGTGCCAGCGCCCTGCCTGCGGCCGCGGGGGCGAGGAGACCCTCGACCGGCGCGCAGAGCACCACCTCGGCGCCGCGTCCGACGGCGGAGGCGACCGACTGCGCCAACTGCGCGTCGCCCGGATCGTCAGTCGCCACCACCACCACATCGAGCGCCCCGACCCACCGCGGCGTCTGGGCCGCGTGCACCACAGGCACGGTGGCGACGTCACCGACCAATGCCTGCAGCAGCAGCGCCGCGTGCCGCGCGGGTCCGCGGGCGGCTACCAGCACCACGCTGCGCACGGTCCGGCCCTGCAGCGAGGCGAGTACCCCGCGACGGGCGTCCTCCGCCACCGAACGGACAAGTGCGCCAGCCGACGCAGCGCCCCGTAGCCGACCTTCCGAGTCCGCGGCGAGCAGCCGCGCGGCGTCGTCGAGATCCGTCGGTTCCAGCGGCGATGTCGGGTGCGTGGCTGAGGTCATGGAGTCGCCGGTGCGTCCGTCGTCTTTAGCGCCTCGTCCAGCAGCAGGACCGGAATGCCGTCGACCACAGGGAAGCTACGACCACAGTGGGTGCAGGTGAGCGCATCGGCTGCCGGGTCGTCGGCCGTGCCCGGCTGCAACGGCGCGTGCGCCGGGCATGGGCAGGCAAGGATCTCCATGAGCCGGGGGTCTAGATCTACAGCCATGGTTCAGCCGTCCTCTCTCGTGGGGTGCCGCACGATCGCGAGGATCTCCTCGCATAACGCGGCGACGGCCGTCTCATCAGTTGCTTCGACGTTGAGCCGGAGCAGCGGCTCGGTGTTGGATGCGCGCAGGTTGAACCAGGCGCCATCGGCCAGGTCCACCGTCACACCATCCAGCCTATCGACGCCTACCGTGCGATCGGCGAAGGCGGCGCAGACCGCGGCGGTGCGCTCCTCGGCGCCGGCCACCGTGGAGTTGATCTCCCCGGACGCGGCGTACCGGGTGTACTGCGCCATCAGCTCGGACAGCGGGCGGTCCTGCTCCCCCAGCGCAGCCAACACGTGCAACCCGGCGAGCATCCCCGAGTCTGCGCACCAGAAGTCCTGGAAGTAGTAGTGCGCCGAGTGCTCGCCGCCGAAGACTGCCCCGCGCTCGGCCATCTCCTGCTTGATGAACGAGTGGCCCACCCGGGTCCGGACGGGATTGCCGCCGAGCTCACGCACCAGCTCGGGGACCGCGCGGGAGGTGATCAGGTTGTAGATGATCGTCGATCCCGGCGCGCGGGCCAGCACTCGGGAGGCGACCAGCGCGGTGACCGCGGAGGGCGAGACGGGTTCGCCTCGCTCATCCACCACGAAGCACCGGTCGGCGTCGCCGTCGAAAGCCAGGCCGATGTCCGCCCCCGTCGTGCGGACATGCTCCTGCAGGTCCACGAGGTTCGCCGGGTCCAGCGGATTGGCCTCGTGGTTGGGGAAGTTGCCGTCCAGCTCGAAGTACAGCGGCTCGACCGTCATCGGCAGGGGCCCGAGCACGGCGGGCACCGTGTGCCCGGCCATCCCGTTACCTGCATCCACCGCGACGGTCAGCGGACGCAGTTGCGAGCAGTCGACCAGCTCTCGAAGGTACTGCGCGTATTCCTGCAGCACCTCGCGCTGGGTGATCGTCCCCCGTGGCGCAGCCAGGTCCGCCTGGCGCTCGGCGACTTCGGTGCGAATGTGCGCCAGGCCGGTGTCCTGGCCGATGGGCTTGGCGCCGGCCCGGCACAACTTGATTCCGTTGTACCGCGCGGGGTTGTGGCTGGCGGTGAACATCGCTCCGGGACACGCCAGCACCCCGGAGGCGTAGTACAGCTGGTCGGTCGAGGACAGTCCAATGTGGATGACGTCCAACCCCTGGGCCACCACGCCTTCAGTAAATGCCGCCGCCAGCTCAGGGGAGGACTCGCGCATGTCGTGGCCTACCACAACCCTTGTCGACGCGTCCGCACCGACCAGGCGGCCGAAGGCCGCCCCGATGTCTCGGACCAGCGCGCTGTCGATCTGCTCGCCGACGACGCCACGCACGTCGTAGGCCTTGATCACCGCAGCGAGCAGCCCCGATCGATCCTGCGCGGCCTGCTCATCCACGAAACCGGCTCCGTCCATCCGTCCATCCCGACGGTCGTCGGCGCTGCCAGCCTATCTGCGGGGTGCGGCAGCTCAATCGGGCGGATCGGGCAGCACCCGAAGATGTCCGCGCCGCCCGGTGGTGGCGCCGAACTCGTGGGCGGAGCGCGCACCGGACGCCGGGGCGTCGCCTGCAGTGGGGCGGTCTGTACGTCCGGCCTCCCTGACTGCCTCCGCCAGCGCAGTGAGGTCGTCTGCGTCCGGCTCCACCGAGGCAAATCCCCCCACGTGCCGCACGACCTCCCAGTCGCGCGGGACGGTGAGGCGTACCGCGTGCCGCTCGCACAGGTCGTAGGAGTGCGGCTCGTCGTTGGTGGCCAGTGGGCCGACGACCGCGGTCGAGTCGGAGTAGACGTAGGTCAGCGTGGCCACAGCGGGATGCGCACATCCGGGCCGGGAGCACCGTCGCGTTGACCTCACGGTCGCGACACTATCCGCCCACGCTGCGCACCGACGCCCGACTCGCCGGTCCACCTCGCACTCCGGCTCGGTACGCTCACGCCATATGGGCCCACCATCACCGCGCGCTCGGCCGACCCGCTCGGCGCGCCACACCGAGCGTCGTGGACATGGCGTGCGCGGGGCGGTGTTGCCGAGGACGGTGCCCGCGTGGCGCAGCCGTGCCGAGCGCTTCGACGGATTGGTCCTCGAGGCGTTGGCCCCAATCAATCAGCGCTGGCACGCCCGGCTGCAGGCTCTGGACATCGCCGTGGACGAGGTGCCACCGGTGGCCGCTGCGGACATCGAACGGGTCCGCAGCCACGGCGTGGAGGCGACAGAGTGGCCGCCGGAGATCTTGGCCGACGCCGCAGTGCCGCTGGCCCGGTTGGTCAAAGCCGGGGTGGACCGCAACGGCGGCATGACCCGGGCGCGCATCGTGTTGTTCCGGCGACCGCTGGAGCTGCGGGCGAGGCAGCCCGACGATTTGGCCGACCTACTGCACGAGGTGCTGGTGGAGCAGGTCGCTACTTACCTCGGCGTCGACGCAGCGACCATCGACCCCGACGGCGAGGGCGACGACGACCCGGGCGCTGCTGAGCGGGACTGAACTCGCGGACCCGCCCGCGGGGCGGGATGGCCAGCAGCAGGGTGAACAGCAGCACGCCCGCCTGCACCAGCAGCAGAATGCTGCGCACCGTGCTCGAGCGCTGCACCGTCACCTCGGTGGCGGTACCCGGCAACGCGACACCGACCAGGTGCCCGTAGGCAGGCGCCACCTCCACCGCCGTGCCGTCCACGCGGACCTCCCAACCGTTCTGGTTCTCGGCGGCCAGCACCAGCAGACGTCCATCGGACCCGCTAGAGACCCGGATGCCCAGCTCGGGTGGTCCGCCGGGGACGGGAGTGGTGCCCTGCGCCGCGGTAGTGGTGCTGCCGGTGGCCCCGGGTGGTTGCCCCCCGGTGCGTGACGCGGTGGCCAAGCCCGGCTCCAGCACCCGCGCCCCCCGCGCCGGCAGCTGAACCCGGAACACCGTCCGTCCGTCAGTCGTCTGCCCCGCATCGGACAGCAACGCGGCGGTGACGCCACTGCTCAGCCGCGTGCCGGCGGGCAGCACCACAGCACCGACACCTGAGGCGGCCGCCTGGGCGACCGCTGCCGCCACGGCGTCTTGAGTGCCTGCAGTGATGGCGTCGCTCCACGCCGTGATCCGACTTGCCGCCTCCGCGGTGAGCGCGAGGTCGTCGTCGCCGAGCTGGGGCAGCGCCGGGGAGCTCAGTCGCGCCGGCTGCTCACCGGCCGCGGTGGTGAGGACGAGCGCTTGATTCATCAACAGCTCATACTGGAAGGCGGCAGGCAAGGACGGCGTGGGCCGGGCACGTACATCGCCCACGGAGCCACCGAGCACCGCCCCCACGGCGAGCACCGCCACGATGGCCACTCCGAGTGCGGCCATGAGCGGGGAGCGCCGTCCCACCGCGACTCTGCGGGACCGCTGTTGCAGACCGACCGCGATCACCAGCAGCAGACCCGCGGACATCAGCAGCAGCGCCGGGCCGGGATTGCCAACGGCCAGTTCGCGATCCACCGGTCGCGGGCGGTGCACGTTGCCGAGGACTGCCGCGGTGGCGGCGCCGAGTACGACCAGAGCGGCTCCCGCGGCCATCCGCCACGTCGGGACGGTGATCAGCAGCGCCAGGGCAGCGAGTACCACCAACACGCCGACGATCGAGGGCACCCCGCGGCCGAGGGTGAGCAGCTGAATCGGGGAAAAGTCCGGCACCCCGCCGGTGGAGCCGACGCCGTGCAGGAACACTCCGGGATGGGTGAGCAGTTCCGCGGGCCACGGCAGCAGCAGCCCGACCGGGAGCAGCACCACGAAGAACAGCGACGTGGCGCGCCGCAGACCGGTACCCGGCGCAGGTCGTAGCAGCACGAACCCGACCAGGGCCACCACGACGATCAGCAGGTACATCACCGGCGCCGCGCTGGTCAGTACGGCGAGCGCGAGTGCGGTCGCCGCCGTGGTGGACAACCACCGCGAACGCGCGACAGCGCGACCACGCCTGTCCACGCCGGCTGGAGCACCCCGCAGCACGCTGCTGAGCCCGGCCATCACAAGGGGCAGGAGAAGATAGGTGAACAGGGTGTCGATGCGGCCGAAGGAGCTGGCCACTGCGCCTGCCGGCAACAACGCCCAGATCCCCCCAAGCAGAGCGCGTTGCCCACGGTGGAGTCCGGTGGCTCGCGTCGCGCAGTACGCCGACAGACCGGCGAGTGGCATGGCGGCCAGCAACAGCACGGCAACCGCGTGGTCGGCGCCGCCGAACGGGGCCCCGAGCAGGCCCAGCAGACCACTCAGAGCGGGCGCAGGCGAGGAGGTCCCGCCGCCGACGCTGTGCCACTCCTGCAGGTAGTCGGCGAGCAGCGTGCCGCCTCCGTTGGGTGCGGGCAACAGCGCGCCTCCGGAGACCGCCGACCCGATACGGGCACGGTTCACCGCGAAGGTGAGGGCGAGCAGGAACGCGAGTAACGCGGTCAAGGGTGAGTAGACCGCGTGCCATACGGCGGCACGCATCCGCGGTCCGGGCTCGGCTCGGTCGCTTTCGGCCTCGCGCTCGCTCGCGCGTTGGGCGGCCACGCGTCGCTGGTCCGCCGCCCGCTCGGGGTCACGGAAGCCCGGTACCGGGCGCTCAGCTGAGGCCGGGGCCGCGCGGACGGACTCGTGGTCGGCCGGGTCGCTCACCGCGCTCAGACTGCGCTGCGCTTGAGGCGGCGGCGTTCGCGCTCGGAGAGCCCGCCCCAGATCCCGAAGCGTTCGTCGTGCGCCAGCGCGTATTCCAAGCACTCATCGCGGACCTCGCAGCCGGTGCAGATGCGTTTGGCTTCGCGGGTCGAGCCACCCTTTTCGGGAAAAAATGCCTCCGGGTCGGTCTGCGAGCACAGCGCGCGCTCCTGCCACTGCTCGTCGAGGAAGTCCATAGCCGGGTCAGCGGCGAACAGCGTGTCCATCATGTCCGGTACCACCGAGAGCGGCCGAGCATTGCCACCTGTCATGCTGTCTTCTTCCGGCACGCTTGCCTCCTTCAGCATGGTCTTCCCCCAAAGTTGTCGACGGTCACGCTCGCATCCAGCTCCGGCGAGGGAAGAGTATCCGGGTGCGGTTCCGCGCCGGTAATAACACTGGTGTGATTAGACCCGACGGGAGCGCAGCGGTCAAGCGCGCTCGGCGGGTCGCCTTATCACCTCGGTCCGACAACGGTGGCCGACGACACGGCGTGAAGTAGGTCACCCGGCGTGCGCGAGGGACACTGAAACGGTGCCGCACACCTCGTTGTCCCTGGCTCGTCACCTGCCGAGCCCGCTGTTTCTCGGGCTGATCGTCGTGAGCGGGCTCGGCGCGGTCCTCCTGAGCGGCGTCGCGGGCAGCGGTGAGCACCTGCTCCAAGCCGGTGCGGTGCTGCTGGTACTCGGCGGCTGGGCGGTCACCCTCTGTCTGCACGAGTTCGGCCACGCCGCCGTCGCGTATCGAGGCGGCGACACCTCGGTGCGGGACAAGGGCTACCTGCGTCTGGACCCTCGCCGCTACACCGATCCGGTGCTCAGCATTGTGCTGCCCATCGTGCTGCTGGCCATCGGCGGTATTCCGCTGCCCGGCGGCGCCGTGTGGATCGAGCGGCACCGGCTGCGCTCGCGCGGTGTCGACTCGGCGGTGGCGGCGGCGGGCCCACTGGTGAACCTGGTCAGTGGGGTCGCGCTGACCGTCGCGGTGAGCACCCTTCGCATGTCTTTGCCGCTGGCCGAGGTGCTGTCCTACCTGGCGTTGATCCAGATCGTCGCCTTTCTGCTGAACATTCTTCCCGTTCCCGGACTGGACGGGTTCGGCATCATCGACCCCTACCTGTCGGAGGCCACCCGCGCGCTGGCCAATAAGGCGCGACCGTATGCCCCCCTCGCGCTCCTCGCCCTGTTGTTTACCTCCCCCACCGCAGCAGGGTGGTTGTTCGAAGTGGCCAGGGTGCTGTTCGAGGCGGTCGGCGGTTCGTCGTTGCTGGCCGGCATCGGCCAATCCGGGTTCCTGTTCTGGCGCTGAACATTCCTCGCTTAGGCTCGGGCATCGTGAAGGTGACGGTGTTGGTCGGTGGCGTCGGTGGTGCGCGGTTCCTGCAGGGGCTCGAGACGCTGCTGGACCTCGGTGAACACACCGAGCACGAAGTCACGGCGCTGGTCAACGTCGGTGATGACGTATGGATGCACGGCTTACGCATCTGCCCCGATCTGGACACCTGCATGTACACCCTGGGCGGTGGGGTCGACGTCGAGCGTGGTTGGGGTCAGGCGAACGAGACGTGGACGGTCAAGGAGGAGTTGGCGGTCTACGGTGCCGACCCAGATTGGTTCGGGCTCGGCGACCGCGACATCGCCACGCATCTCATCCGTACCCGCATGCTCGGTGCCGGCTACCCGCTCTCCGCGGTGACCGAGGCGCTGTGCGCACGATGGCGCCCGCAGGTGAGGTTGCTGCCCGTCACCGACGATCGTTGCGAGACCCACGTCGTTATCACCGATCCGAAGGACGGTGAGCAGCGGGCCGTGCATTTCCAGGAGTGGTGGGTGCGCCACCGCGCGCAGGTGCCTACGCACGCGTTCGTACAGGTCGGTGCCGAGCAGGCCACCCCGGCGCCTGGGGTGCTGGCGGCGATCGAGGAGGCGGACGCGGTGCTGTTCGCACCGTCCAACCCGGTGGTGAGCATCGGCGCCGCGCTGGCGGTACCCGGTCTGCGGGGGGCCTTGCGCACCACGGCGGCCGCAGTGGTGGGAGTGTCCCCCATCGTCGCCGACCGTCCGCTGCGGGGGATGGCCGACGCATGCCTGTCAGTGCTCGGCGTGGACACCACCGCCGAAGCTGTGGGCTGCCACTACGGCGCCCGCTCGGGCACCGGGCTGCTGGACGGCTGGCTGGTGCACACCGGCGACACGGCCGAGGTGCCCGGGGTGCAGGTGCGCTCGGTGCCATTGTTGATGACCGACGCCGCCACCACGGAGCAAATGGCGCGAGCCGCGCTGGAGCTGGCCGGAGTCACCTTGTGACCGACCACGCCAGCGCCGGTGAGCTCCGACTGCTCCCGGTGCACGGCCTGCCGGATTTTCGCCCCGGTGACGACCTCCCGGCGGCGCTCGCTGCAGCGGCGCCGTGGTTGCTCGACGGCGATGTCGTGGTGGTCACCAGCAAGGTCGTGTCCAAGGTGGAGGGACGCCTGGTGCGTGCCCCCGCAGACCCGGAGGGGCGCGACCTCCTACGGCGCGAGCTGGTGGAGTCCGAAGCGGTGCGGGTGCTGGCCCGGCGGGGACGCACCCTCATCACCGAAAGCCGGATCGGACTGGTGCAGGCGGCGTCCGGGGTTGACGCCTCCAATGTGGACAGTCGTGAGCTGGCGTTGCTCCCGGTGGACCCGGACGCCAGCGCGGCCAAGCTACGCCGACAGCTGTACGACCGACTCGGCGTCACGGTGGCCGTGATCGTCACCGACACCATGGGCCGCGCCTGGCGGGTGGGTCAGACCGACGCGGCCATCGGCTCGGCCGGCCTAGCGGTGCTGCACGGTTACGCGGGCAGCACGGACGCGCACGGTAACGACCTGGTGGTCACCGAGGTCGCGGTGGCCGACGAGATCGCGGCCGCAGCCGATCTGGTGAAGGGCAAGCTGGGCGGCATTCCGGTGGCGGTGCTCCGCGGGTACGCGGCGGTGGACGACGGGTCGACAGCGGCGGCGCTGATCCGCGGTGGCGGGGAGGACATGTTTTCCCTCGGCACCACCGAAGCGTTGCGCCAAGGACGACGGGAAGCGTTGCTGCGCAGGCGCTCCGACCGCCAGTTCACCGGCGAGCCGGTGGACCCAGCGGCGCTGCGGCGCGCCGTCGGGATGGCGTTGACCGCGCCCGCGCCCCATCACACCGCGCCGGTGCGCTTCGTCTGGCTCCGTGATCGCGACCTCCGCACCCGATTGCTGGACGCCATGGCGCGGGCGTGGCGCGACGACCTCACTGCGGACGGCCTCGGCGAGGACGCCATCACCCAGCGCATCGGCCGCGGTTCGCTACTGCGCGACGCGCCCGAGGTCCTCGTCCCGTGCTGCGTTCCCGACGGCGCGCACCGCTACCGGGACGCGGCGCGCCAGCAGGCCGAGCAGACCATGTTCACCGTGGCGGCCGGAGCAGCGGTGCAGGCGCTGCTGGTCGCACTGGCCACCGAGGACCTCGGGTCCTGCTGGATCGGATCCACCATCTTCGCCCCCGATCTGGTGCGCAGGCAGCTTGACCTTCCTGCCGACTGGCGTCCGCTCGGCGCGATCGCTATCGGACATCCCGTTCAGCCACTGGGCGTACGGGAGCCGAAGAACCCCGACGACGGACTGGTGCTGCGGTGAGCGAGCGAAGCGACGTGGGGGTGGGACAGTGACCGACCGACTGCACGCCGCCGCGACGGCGCAGCTCGCCGCGTGGCGTACCCCGGACCTCGGGCAGAACGCCGTGCGGCACACCATGCTCGCGTTTCTCGCCGCCCGACCGGACGCCTGCGCCCGCGCCTGCGTGCCGGGACACCTCACCGCGTCGGCGCTGGTGCTCGACCACGACAGCACGCACGTGCTGCTCACCCTGCATCCGCGAGTGGGGCGCTGGATCCAGCTCGGCGGACACTGCGAGGACACCGACGCCACGCTGGTCGACGCGGCACTGCGCGAGGCCCGCGAGGAATCGGGCGTCCAGCAGCTGCACATCGACCCCGAGGCGCTGCACCTGGATACCCATCCGGTGACCTGCTCACTCGGCGTTCCCACCCGCCACCTCGATGTGCGCTTCCTGGTACGGGCGGAGCGGGGCGCAGAGATCGTGCGCAGCGTGGAATCGGTGGACCTGCGCTGGTGGCCGGTGGACGCACTACCTCAGTCGGCCGCCCAGGACACAGTCGCTGAACTCGTGGGGCTTGCGCTGTCGCGCGGCTGATCGGACAACCGCTTTACCTGTCGCGTTCGCGCCGACGCGCGAGCAGAAGTCCGGGAACATCGGCCAGGAACAGCAGCAGGAACAGCAGTTCGGCCGTGCCGGGTCGGATCACCCACGCCAGCGCTCCGGGCAGTACGAACAGGATCGCGGTTGTGACACGTCGAGCGCTGGTCATCGTCAGCTCGCGTTTGTCGGTCACCAGGATGCTTGCGCCGGCTCGTTCCGCCGAGCTCGCCAGCCACGACAGTGCCCCGCTGATGAGCAGCAGGTTCGCCGAGAACAGCGTGACCGGTAGCGGGTTGTCATGGGTCTCGCCTAACAGCTTGGTACTGAAGGGCAGCACGCTGATGCCGAACAAGAACCAAAAATTACGCGCCGCAACGGTGTCCTCGTGCCGGATGATGCGCCGAAACAGACGGTGGTGCACCAGCCAGAACTGCGCGATCACCCAAAAGGCGATGAAGAAGGCGACGAACCGTCCGCCCTCCTGCCCCAGCAGCCGCCACAGGGCGCCGGGCGAGCTGCCCTGATAGTCGATGGTGTTCAGGTCGAGCACCAGGAGGGTCATCGCGATCGCGAGGACGGCGTCGGCGAGAGTCAGGATGCGCTCGGGTGACTCGACCGGCGCCGACGGGGCCGCGTCGTTGGCACGCTCCGTGTCGCCGGCGAGTTGGGCCCCGGCCTCCCGTGGGTGTGCACCACCACGGTCAATGCGGAATTCTCGATGCCATCGCACCGAGTAAGTGTGGCAGAGACGCGGCTCAGTAGTGGCGAAAGTCGCGCGGGCTCAGTCGCGGGCCGAACCGAGGCCGGGGCGCCCCGGTGGCCAACAACAGTTGCACGGCGCGGTGGCGGTGCGGTGCGTAGGGCGCCAGCAGTTCCGCCATCTCCGCGTCGTCCACCGGCCGCCCGGCCAACGCCCAACCGACGACCGTCGCCAGGTGGAAATCACCGAAGCTGACCGCATCCGGATCACCCCACGACCGCTGCGCGACCTCGGCGGCCGTCCACACGCCAACGCCGGGCACCTTGCGCAGCAACGCCCGGCCGGCTTCTCCGCCCAACGCCACGGCGCCTTCGAGACGGTGTGCCACCGAGGCGGCAGCGAGCAGGGCGCGGCGGCGACTGAAGTCCACCCCGGCGCGGTGCCACTCCCACTCCGGGATGGCCAGCACCGCGGTCGCGGTCGGTGGTACCCGCATACCCTCCGGCGCGGGCCCGGGTGCCGGCTCACCGAAGCGCCGAGCGAGCTCACGCCACGAGCGGAAGGCCTCGGTGCCGGTGACCTTCTGCTCCAGCACGGCCGCAAGCAGCACGTCCCACACCGTGCCGGTGGCGCCCAGACGCAGCTCCGGCAGGCGGCGCCGCGCCGCGCTGACGCGCTCATGGTGACTCACGAAGGTGCTGGGGTCGTCGTGCGCGCCGAGCAGGGCCGGTACCTGCTCCAGTGCCCAGGCCGCCCCCGGACCCCACGCGTCCGCGTGCACCTCTCCCGAACTGCACCGAAGGGCGAGAGTGGTTGCGCCGCTGGGGGTGCTGAACGCGCGCCAAACCACGCCGCCGACGGGACGGAAGGTGGGATCACCCGTTCCCCGGCGCAGTGCCCGTAGCGCAGCACCGACGTCGACAGCAAAATCGGGCTGCCACCGTCGGACCAGGCCTACCGTCGCCGTGCTCACTGCTACACCCCCACGTCGCTTTGCTCGCTCACTGCTGCACCCCACGTCGCTTCGCTCGCTTATACGTCTGTGGAGAAGCGAATGCCACCGTCGGGGATCTGCACCCCGGGCCATACCCGGGCGCCGCGCAACAGCTCACACCGGGCGCCGAGCACCGCGCCGTCGCCGATCACCCCGTCCCGCACCAACGCGCGCGCCCCAATCCGGGCGCCGAAACCGACGATCGAGCGTTCCACCACCGCGCCGGCCTCCACCACCGCCTGATCGAACACGACCGCTCCGTCCAGGCGCGCGCCGGCCCCGACCACCGCACCGCGGCCCACGACCGTTCCCCCGATGAGCAGTGCGCCGGGTGCGACCTCCGCACCGTCGAGGACCAAGGACTCGCCACGGTGACCGGACAGGGCCGCCGAAGGAGCGATGCCCCGCACCAGATCGGCGGATCCGCGGACGAAGTCCTCGGGGGTGCCCATGTCGCGCCAGTACGCGGCGTCCACATGCCCCTGCAGCAGGTAGCCGGAGTTGAGCAGGCCGGGGAACACCTCCCGCTCCACCGACACCGCCCGACCCAGCGGGATGGTGTCGATCACCTCGCGACGGAACACGTAGCAGCCGGCGTTGATCTGGTCGGTCGGCGGGTCCTGCGTCTTCTCCAGAAACGCCGTCACGCGTCCGTCCGGGTCGGTCGGAACGCACCCGAACGCGCGCGGGTCCGACACCCGAACCAGGTGCAGCGTCACGTCGGCTTCGCTGCTCTGGTGGGTGTGCAGCACCGCGTTGAGATCGGTACCTCCGAGGACGTCGCCGTTGAACACCATCGCCGTGTCGTAGCGCAATGCGGGGGCCACGTTGCGAATTCCGCCGCCCGTGCCGAGCGGTACCTCCTCGTAGACGTAGTCGATCTCCAGGCCCATGGACGAACCGTCACCGAAGTACTCGGCAAACACGTCGGCCTTGAAGGAAGTACCGAGCACTACGTGGCGCATTCCCGCGGCGTGGATGCGCGAGAGCAGGTGGGCCAGAAACGGCAGCCCGGCGGTGTGCAACATCGGTTTCGGGGCCGACATCGTCAACGGCCGCAGCCGAGTCCCCTTGCCGCCCACCAGGACAACGGCGTCGGTCTGCTGCGGCGTCATGCCGGTCCCTTCGGGTCGGTACTTGGTGCGCACGCCTGCGGCGAGTCGCGAAGGCGTTCTTCGCTCGAGGACACTACTGTGCTGCTCGGTGGGCATGAGGAGGCGAGCGTGGTGTACGAGCTGAACCGAGTGCGGGAGAACCTGGGCTACGACCCGCGCAGAAACGCCGACGACGTGCTGGCCCGCGCCCGAACCCGCGACCGCAGAGTGATCACCCTGGACACCGCGGGCTCGCCGGCCGATTCCGCCGTCACCGTGGTGCTGCCCCGCTACCGGGTGGCGGCGGCCGACCCGCACACTGCCGACCCCGACTCCACGCAGAACCTGCGGGCTGCCGTCGCCCGCGGGGAGCGCCGCTAACGCGACACCCAGCGGCTGCGGACCACCAGCGCGAGCTTGAGACCTCCGCGCAGTGGTGCGGCGTACCACTGCGGGTGCCGAGAGGCCTGGAAGCGGTACGCGCTGTCGTGGTGCGCGGTGAGCATCGCCTTCCGCGAGCGGTCTGCTGCGTGCCCCTGGGCGTGGGTCACCTCCGCGGAGGTCACGTAGACGTTGTGCCACCCTGCGCGCGCGAGCCGTTCGCCGAGGTCGACATCTTCGAAGTACATGAAGTAGCGCGAGTCGAAGCCACCGATTGCCTCGAACGCGCTACGCCGCAACAACAAGCACGATCCAGACAGCCAGCCCGCTGCGCGCTCGCCCGGTTGCTCCTCCGGCCTGCGATAGCGCTTGCTCCAGGGGTTGGCGGGCCACACACCGCCCAACAGCGCGTGCCCACTGCCCGCAAGCAACCTCGGCACCTCCCGTGCGGAGGGGTACACACTGCCGTCGGGCTCCCGGATGAGCGGTCCGAGCGCTGCGGCACGCGGCCACCGCCGCGCGGCGGCCAGCAACTCGTCCACCGAGCCGGGCAGGAACTCGACGTCGGGGTTGGCGACCAGGATCCAGTCGTATTCCTTGGGCAGCTCCGCGACACCCCGGTTGGCTGCCGCGCCGTAACCGATGTTTCCCCCGGTGTGCAGCAGCTGGACCTGCTCGTGCCACTCGGCGGCCTCCGGGGCACCATCGGTGGAACCGTTGTCCGCGAGCACAACCGGCGGACGTTGGGCGGTGGCGACGGCGAGGCTGCGCAGGAAGTGTTCCAGGTGCTCGCCCGGCGAATACGTCACCGTCACCACTGCTAACCGCTGCGCCACGGAGGGAGGCTACCGTGCGCGGTCTTATAGGCTTTGCCCCCGGAAGGATGTCGACAGCACTGGCCGAGGGGGCGCAGGTGACGACCGCACCAACTGTGGGGCGAGACCGCACCGCGCACACCGTGTCGGCGCGCAGGCACCGACGCTCGATCAGTGGTCGACGATCTGCCCTTGCCGGGTTCGCGCGGACCAGCCCTGGGCGCCTCGCGCTGACCATGCTGGTTCTCATGCTGTTGAGCGTGCTCGCCGGATTGGCGCTGAGCACCACCACGAGCAAGCAGACCACTCAGCTGAGCACCTTGACCGTTCGCAACGAGCCGCTGACCAGTGCCGCGCAGGACCTCTACTCGGGATTGTCGGAGGCGGACGCCGCTGCGGCGTCCGCATTCCTGGCCGGCGGGCTCGAGCCTGCCGACGTACGCGAGCGCTACACCCGATCGATCGACACCGCTGCAGCCGCGCTGGGTACGGCAGGCACCGGTGCGGACGAGTCCACCCGCGCCACCCTGGCGAAGCTGTCCACCCAACTGCCGGTATACACCGGGCTCGTCGAGACCGCGCGGGCCAACAATCAGCAGGGATTTCCGGTTGGCGCGGCCTATCTGCGGGAAGCCTCGGCGCTCATGCAGTCCACGCTGCTGCCCGCGGCGGATCAGTTGTATCAGCACTATTCGCAGGCCAGTGACCAACAGAGCCGCCTCTCCACGCTTCCGTGGCCCGGTGTGGTGGTCGGATTGCTCGCGCTGATCGCGCTGGTCGTCGCGCAGCTGTACGTGCGTAGACGAACCAGGCGCACCATCAACGTCGGACTGTTGCTGGCCAGCCTGTGCATCCTGTTGGCCCTGCTTTGGGCAGGCACGGCTACGGTCCTCGCGTCCTCGCGGGTCGCTACGGGTCGTTCCAGCGGCGCCCAGCCGCTGGCTGCGCTGGCGGAGGCGCGCATCCTCGCCCAGCAGGCCCGGGCCGACGAAACCTTGATGCTGGTCGCCCGCGGGGACTCCGCCGGTTACGAAAAGTCGTTCGCCGACACCACCGCGACGCTAACCGAGCGGCTGCGCAGCGTGTCCGGTGCTGCAGCTGCACCGGCTGCGAGCGTGGCCGCCGAGGGCTGGAGCGCGGCGCACAAGCGGGTGTCCGCGGCCAATCAGTCGGGCGACTACCCGGCAGCGGTGGCCGTCGCGGTCGGGGCAGGCCCGCAGGACAGTGCCGCACAGTTCACCGCACTGGACGACGCACTGCGCGATGGCATCAGCACAACGCGCCGAGTGCTGCAGGACAAGGCGTCCTCGGCCCAGTCGGCGCTGAGCGGCCTATCCCCCGGTGTACTCGTGCTGTCCTTGTTGGCCGCCGCCGTCGCCGCCGCAGGCATGTGGCCCCGTTTGAGGGAGTTCCAATGACCCCAGCTCGTCCGCAGCGGATCGCGATTGCGGTGCTCTCAGTGGCCGTCGTACTCGGCTGTACAGCGCAGTCAGGGTCGGATCAGAACGCGTTGACCCGCGTCGACGCGACTTACTCGGCTCCCTTGCCTGCAGGGGCCAAGGTCGTGCCGGCGTCGACGGCCGCCGCTCCGCAGGCCGACCAGTCCTGCAACCCCACGGCCAGCCTGCGGCCGATCCCGCCTCCGGCTGCTGCCCCGCCACCGCCGCCACCGGCCCCCGGCCAACCTCCGGCGCCACCGGCTCCACCTGTTGCGCCGGCCACCCCGGCGTCGGCCGGGCCCACGCTGGCCACGATCGTGGCCCGCGGAAGGCTGGTCGTCGGAGTCGATCAGAACACCTACCTGTTTGGTTTCCGCAACCCGAAGACCGGGCTGTTGGAGGGTTTCGACGTCGATGTCGCCCGCGAGATGGCGCGCGGGATCTTGGGAGACCCGGACAAGATCCAGTTCCAGGCGCTGACCTCGGCCCAACGTGTTCCGGCCCTGCAAAGCGGCCAGGTCGACATGGTGGTGCGGAGCATGACCATCACCTGCGAGCGCCTGAAGGACGTGGCCTTTTCCACTGTGTACTTCCAGGCCAACCAGCGAGTCCTCGCCCGCACCGACTCCGGCATCCGTGAAGCCGCCGACCTGGGCGGCAAGCGGGCGTGTGCGACCACCGGCTCCACCTCGGTGTCAACGCTGCTGGCCCTCAAGCCCGCTCCCACAGTCTACGGGGTGGCCGACTGGACCGACTGTCTGGTGATGCTGCAGCAAGGCGACGTCGACGCGGTCAGTACCGACGACTCGATCTTGGTCGGGCTGCAAGACCAAGACCCCTACCTGCGGGTCGTCGGTGCGAGCCTGAGCCCGGAGCCCTACGGGATCGGCCTCAATCGAAGTGCCGGCGATCTGGTCCGTTTCGTCAACGGCGTGCTCGACCGAATGCGGACCGATGGCACCTGGCAGCAGATCTACACCCGGTGGTTGTCCACCCTCGGCCCCACGCCTGCGCCACCGTCCGCGACCTACCGCGACTGAGCCAGAGGATCCATGATGGACATGACTGCTGAGGGCACCCAGCGACTCGACTCGACTGAGCGCACCGATCACAGCACTGACGTGACGTCGGTGACCGGTGGACCGAGCGGGCGGCGATCCGCAAGCAGGAGCTCGCGGCGGGCCGGGCGCACTACCTCACGCGGCCGCCTCGGCGCCGGCCTGGTCCAGGTGCCACGGGTGGCGTGGACTGACCCGGCAACCGCCATCATGGCCGACCCGCGGGTCGCCGAGTCCAAACGCTTCTGCAGCCACTGCGGCAAGCCGGTGGGTCGTGCGAGCACCGAATCCGGTGGTTGGGGTACTCCCGGTCCCACAGAGGGTCGATGCCCTGAGTGCGACACGGCGTTTTCCTTTGCCCCCAAGCTGGGCGTGGGTGATGTGGTCGTCGGCCAGTACGAGGTACAGGGCTGCCTCGCCCACGGCGGGTTGGGCTGGATCTATCTCGCGGTGGACCACAACGTCAGCGACCGGTGGGTGGTGCTGAAGGGATTGCTCGACTCCGGTGACGACACCGCGGTGGCCGCGGCACTGGCCGAGCGGCGGTTTCTCGCCGAGGTGGAGCACCCGAACATCGTCAAGATCTACAACTTCGTGGAGCACCCCGACGCCGACGGCACACCGGTCGGATACATCGTCATGGAGTACGTGGGCGGTACCTCGCTCAAGCAGCTGACGGTTGCTCGCAAGAAGGGCGAGTCGAACACCGCCCCGCTGCCGGCGGAACAGGCCATCGCCTACGTGCTGGAGATGCTGCCCGCGGTCGACTACCTGCACTCGATCGGCCTGGCCTACAACGACTTCAAGCCGGACAACATCATGCAAACCGATGAACAGCTGAAGCTGATCGACCTCGGCGCGGTGATGACGCTGGACGACGAAGAGAGCCCCATCTACGGGACCATCGGCTACCAGGCGCCCGAAATCGGCCAAACCGGCCCCACCGTGTCCACCGACATCTACTCCGTGGGACGGACGCTCACCGTGCTCTGTCTGCACGTCCCTCGGGTCGATGGCCGCCTGGTCACCACCCTGGCCGGTCCGGACACCGAGCCACTGTTCGCCACCCACGAGTCGCTGCATCGCGCGCTGCTGCGGGCCACCCACCCCGACCCTGCACGCCGCTTCGCTTCGGCAACCGAGATGGCCGAGCAGTTGACCGGTGTGCTCCGCGAAGTGCTCGCCCAGCAAGACGGCACTGCCCGGCCGGGGGTGTCCACCAACTTCAGTCCGCAACGGGCCAGCTTCGGAACCGATGAGTTGGTCGACTCGGCCGTCCGACTCGATCCGATCCAGGTCGTGGGTGCTCTGCCGGTGCCTCTGGTGGACCCGGCCGACCCGGGAGCAACCCTGCTGGCGACGGCAGCCGGCGCCGACATCAATACCCTGTTCCGCACCCTGCAGGAGGCACCGCGACATGGGGTGGAGATCCGGCTGCGTCTCGTGCGAGCGCACCTTGAGCGCGGTCACGCCGAGCCCGCCCGCACAGTGCTCGAGGAGTTGACCGCCGAGCTGCCCGGCGACTGCCGCACCGCGTGGTATCGCGGGGTCGCCGAGCTGCTACAACACCGGCCAGATCATGCCTTCGCCGCCTTCGCTGAGGTACTGGTGGCGCTGCCGGGTGAGTTGGCCCCCAAGCTGGCGATGGCCGCCGCGGCCGAGTGCGCGGGTGGGGCGGCGGATGTGCAAGCGCTGCACTACTACAACGTGGTGTGGCGCACCGACGCCAGCGTCATCAGCGCCGCATTCGGGCTGGCCAGGCAGCGACTGCGCATCGGCGACCACGGCGGCGCGGTCGCCGCGCTGGACGAGGTGCCCAACAGCTCTCGGCAGCACACGGCAGCCCGGCTGGTCGCGATCCAGGCGATGGTGAGCGACCGTGCGGCCCAGCAGATCGACGAGGCGACCCTGCGCGACGCTGCACGTCGGTTGGACGCACTTGACATGAGCCCGGCGCAGAAGTACCAGACCAGGGCGCTGCTGCTGGGAACGGCGCTGCAGTGGCTCAAGGCCAGCAAGCCGACAACCACCACACCGCTGCTGGGTGGCCCGCTGACCGAGCGCGGAGTGCGTACCGGTCTGGAGCGCGCCTATCGGGCGCTGGCCCGCTTGTGCGACGAACCGTCCCGGCGCTACGAGTTGGTGGACACCGCGAACCAGCTGCGTCCGCGGACCATGGTGTAATCGCGAACCCCGGTGTCCGGAGCGCGCGCTCGGCTACGCACACAGCTGGCGGTGTGCTGCCGCGGTCCCCGGGATCGGCCGGCAACTCGAGAGACTTATCCGGGTTCGCCCCGATGTGCTGGGCGCCCAACACTGTGATGCTGACGGCTACGGAACCGCACGGTAGGCCGGCGACGGCGGCGACCAACGGGCGCTGGCTGGCACGCCTACCTCTGGGATCTGTGGTTTCTCGTCTGGGGTCTGCTGCTTGCTGTCGTGCTGTGGCGAAACCACGCCCAGCGCATCGGCGGACCCTGCGAGCACGATCGAGCCACGGCGCCCGGCGCCACCAACAAGCACCGCTGGACGAATCGGCGGCGCAACCGGGCCCCCGGGCAGATGTCGGTTTGCAACCAAAACTGATGGAGTCACGCGTTGGGCTCGACCACGGCGACGATACCCGCAGCACCTCTACGTAGGCGCCCATCGGAGGTGATCAGGATGGCGTCCAACGCTACCGCCAGGGCTACATAGAGGGCATCACGGATCGCGATCCGGTCCACCAGCGCCCACGCCGGCAGCAGCAGGGGCCGGAGCGGCCAGCGCGTGGCCCCAAACGCGGCCAGTGCTTCCACGCGTTCGGCCGCCCGGGTCAATTGCCCGGCTCGCTTGAGGCGGCCCAACGCCGAAAGGACCTCGGCGTCAAGGTGGGCGGGCGCCGCCACCGCATCGGCCGACACGATGGCCTTCCGGAAGGGCTCGGCCGCGGGGAAGTCGCAGATCAGGTCGACGACCGTGGCCGCGTCGACGACAGCGATGCTCAACGGCCTACGAGTTCGTCGTCCTCGGTACGGGCAGCAGCAACCAACTCGGGCCCGGTCGGGCCGCCGGCATGAGCCGGCCCGAGGTCTCGCACATGTTGCAGCCACTCGCCCATCGAGGGAACGGCGACATGGTCGGAAAGCACACCCCGCAGATACGCCCGCAGACTCATGTCGCCGGCAGCCGCCCGGCGAGCCAACTCCGCATGCACCGCGTTCGGCAGGTCCCTGATCAACACGTCCATACACCGGAGAGTATCACTTTGATATCCAGGCAGCAGCCGACGACTCGACTCCTGTCGCTATCCGGCCGACGTTCGTCCGCTGCTGGCCGGGCTGGCGCTTCGCGGCATCGAGCTACCGAGCCCCGAAGGTGCCGCCTGCGATCGCGTGGTCTAACGCCGCCCGCCACGGGCGCAAGGGGGTCAGACCCGCCGCGATCCACGCCGCGTTGGACAGCACCGAGTATGCCGGGCGGGGCGCGGGCCGCGGGAACTCCTCGGTGCGGCACGGCTGCACCCGCGCCGGATCCGCACCCGCCGCGGTGAACACCGCTCGGGCCAGCCCGTACCACGTGGTTGCTCCGGAGTTGGTGGCGTGCAGCACGCCACCGTCGACATCGTCGCGGGCGGCGAGCTCGAGCAAACCCGTCGCCAGGTCACCGGTCCAGGTCGGCGAACCCTGCTGGTCGTCCACCACGCGGACGGTGTCACGCTCGCGCTCCAGGCGCAGCATGGTGGACACGAAGTTCGTCCCGTGCGCGCCGTACACCCACGCGGTGCGGACCACATGGGCGCTCGGGAGCGCGGCAAGCACGGCGCGCTCCCCCTCGAGTTTGGTCCGGCCGTAGACCGAGCGCGGCCCGGTCGCATCGCCGGGCTCGTACGGCGCAGCGGCATCGCCGGCGAACACATAATCGGTGGACACATGCACCAAGTGCACGCCATGACGCACGCAGGCAGCGGCGAGATGAGCGGGGCCTGCGGTATTCACCGCGGCGGCCGCCTCGGGCGCGGTCTCCGCGGCGTCCACCGCGGTGTGCGCGGCACAGTTGATCACCACAGCCCGGGTACCGCCCGCCATTGCCGCAGCGGCGGCGTCGACCGCTTTGGCCTCGAAAATGTCCAGCTCTGCCGAACCCACCGCAGTGACCTGGTGACCGAGGCCCCTGGCCTGCTCGACGACGTCGCGGCCCAGCTGCCCCTTGGCCCCGGTGACCAGTAACGCCAACGGCTCGCTCATCGGCCCAACTCGGCGTACGCCGTCTCGGTCGCGTCCTTCGCAGGTTCCCACCAGTCCCGGTGCTCGGCGTACCACTGCACGGTCGCAGCGAGGCCCGCCTCCACATCGGCGTACTGCGGGCTCCACCCCAGCTCGCGGCGCAATTTGCCCGCGTCGATCGCGTACCGCATGTCGTGACCGGGCCGGTCCGGAACGAAGTCGAACCAGTCCTCCGCTTTGCCGAGCACGCGGAGAATGGTGCGGACCATCCTCAAATTGTCGGCTTCCCCGTTCGCGCCGATGAGGTAGGTCTCCCCGAGACGTCCACTGTCCAGAACCACGTGTAGGGCCCGGTTGTGGTCGTCGACGTGGATCCAGTCCCGCACGTTGGCCCCGCTGCCGTAGACCTTGGGCTTCACCCCGGACAGCACATTGGTCACCTGGCGCGGAATGAACTTCTCCACATGCTGATACGGCCCGTAGTTGTTGGAGCAGTTGGAGATGGTCGCGGCAATGCCGAACGAACGCACCCATGCCCGGACCAACAGGTCCGCGCCCGCCTTGGTGGAGGAGTAGGGGCTGGACGGCCGGTACGCGGTGTCCTCGGTGAACCGCTGCGCGTCGTCGAGCTCGAGCTCGCCGAACACCTCGTCGGTGGAGACGTGGTGCAGACGCTTGCCGTGCGCCCGAACCGCTTCCAACAACCGGAAGGTCCCCACGAGATTGGTCTGCAGGAACGGCTCCGGCGTGGACAGCGAGTTGTCGTTGTGCGACTCCGCGGCAAAGTTGACCACCACGTCGCACCGCCCGACCAGCTGGTCCACCAACGCCTCATCCGCGATGGACCCGTGCACGAATTCGATCGCGTCGGCGACCGGTTCCAAGCTGGCGCGGTTGCCTGCGTAGGTCAACGCGTCCAGCACGGTGACCTTGTGCTCGGGACGTTCCCGCACTGTCTGCTGCACGAAGTTCGCCCCGATGAAGCCGGCTCCGCCGGTGACCAGCAAGTGCACTGAACCCTCCTGCCTGACCATGACTGCTCTCTGTCCTTGTCGATGCCTCTGGGGCTTGATGTCCAATTGATGCCATTGGGCTGGGCACTTTCGGCCACCGCAGTCTGGCACGCCGAACGACGCTCCCGTATCGACGGCGGTGTCCCCGTTAGCCTGGACGCCTACCGACGAGCCGACGAATGGAGTGCCAGGGTGGCCGAGTGGCCCGACAAGCGTGACCCGGACGACCGCGGCAGCGGACGCAGGTACGGTCCGCGCGCAACGCCCACTGGTCCGCCCTCACCGCAGCCGGCTCGGCCGGCCCCGACCGCAGCACACCGCCGTACGCGACCGCCCCCCCCACGGACCTCGGGACACACCGCCGGGCGCATCGCCGTGGCTACGGTCTCCGCGCTCGTGCTGCTGCTGACCGGCGCAGCCTGGCGCACGCTGGACACCCTGACCAGCAATCTCGCCACCACCGAGGCACTCGCCGGCAGCGGCGCGAAGGATGGCGCGACCGACATCTTGCTCGTGGGGATGGACAGCCGCGTGGACGCGCAGGGCAAGCCGCTAACGGCCCAGGAGCAACAGATGCTGCGCGCCGGGGATGTCGCCTCCACCAATACCGACACGATTATCTTGCTCCGCGTGCCCAACAACGGCAGCTCGGCGACGGCGATCTCGATCCCTCGGGACTCCTGGGTCAAAGGTCCGGAGGGGATGACCAAGATCAACGGGGTCTACGGCGAGGCCAAGGACGCCGAGAACCAACGCCTCGTGGCGGCGAAGACCGATCCCACCTCGGCGGAACGCCAGTCCACCGAGGCGGGCCGCACCGCCTTGGTGAACACCGTGCAGGACCTCACCGGACTCACCGTCGACCACTACGCTGAGATAGGCCTCCTCGGCTTCGTGCTGATGACCGACGCGGTCGGCGGGGTGCAGGTATGCCTGAAGGCTCCCGTGCAGGACTCGTTCTCCGGCGCGGACTTCCCGGCGGGAGAGCAGACGCTGAGCGGACCGGACGCGTTGAGCTTTGTACGCCAACGCCACGGGCTGCCGCGCGGTGACCTCGACCGCATCGTCCGCCAACAGGCCTTCATGGCCTCACTCGCCCGCAAGGTGCTGACCGCGGGCACACTGGCCAACCCCGGCAGGGTGTCCGACCTGTCCACCGCCTTGCAGCGGTCCGTGGTCATCGACTCCGGCTGGAACATCGTGGGCTTCGCCACCCAACTGCAGGGCCTCGCCGGCGGAGCGGTCCACTTCGAGACCGTCCCCGTCGCCAACCCCGACGCCACCAACGACGCCGGCCAGAGCATTGTCGCGCTCGATCCGACTGTCGTGCACCAGTTCATCGCCTCGCTGGTACAGCCGGCCGGCCCCAGCACGACGCCACCACCCCCGTCCCCGTCCGGGCCCGATCCCGCGACGATCACGGTCAACGTGTCCAACGCCACCAACACCGGTGGACTCGCGGCGCAGGTCTCCGGCGCGCTGACCAAAGCCGGCTACGTGCCGGGAGCGGTGAGCACGTCCGCGACCGGCAAGCAGCAGGACAGCGTCGTCCGGGCCGCCCGCGCAGATGATCCTGGCGCCGCCAAGGTCGCCAAAGAGCTCGGGGCGTTGCCCGTACGTGCGGATCCCTCGGTCGTGTCCGGCACGGTCGACGTGGTGCTGGGCAGCTCCTACGCGGGCCCCGGTTCGTCGAGCGGCGCGTCCACCACGGCGAGCAGCACGCCGGCAGCCTCGACTCCTGCGGCCCCGCCGATCACCGCGGGCGACGGGGTGCCGTGCATCAACTGACTCCGCGCTTGGCACGCTGGTCGTCATGAGTCCACCTGAGGCCACCCTCACCGATGCTTTGCTCCGCCCGATTTTCCAAGCAGACGCGGCCGGGCCCCGGATCACCTACTACGACGACGCCACCGGCGAACGGGTGGAAGTCTCCGGCACGACGCTGGCCAACTGGGCGGCCAAGACGGCAAACCTGCTGCGCGATGAGCTGGGCGTGCAGCCGGGCGACCGCGTCGCCGTGTTGCTGCCCGCCCACTGGCAGACGGCCGCCGTGCTGCTCGGCGCCTGGTGGTGTGGGGCGGTGGTGACCGACCCCGCCGCACCGTTCGGCGACGACATCTCCGTCGCGCTGTGCACGCACGACCGGTTGGACGAGGCCAAGTATGCCGCCGAGGTAGCTGTGCTCTCGCTGGATGCGTTCGGGCGCAGCGTCGACGGCCTACCCGTGGGTGTCACCGACTACGCAGGCGCGGTACGGGTGCATGGTGACGCGTTCGCGCCTACGTCCCTGCCGGAGACCGCGCCTGCACTGGCGGCCCGCAGTGTGGGCGAGGTACTCCATGCTGCCAGCGCTTCGGCCGCGGGACAGGGCTTCACCGCGCAGGACCGGGTGCTGTCCAGCGCGTCGTGGTCGACGGCCGCCGAGCTGGTGGACGGGTTGCTCGCGGTGCTGGCGGCCGGCGCGTCGCTGGTGCAGGTGTCCAACCCCGACGAATCCATGCTGACCCACCGCGTGGAGGTCGAGCGCGTCACTCGCGTCCGCTGAGCCCCGCCTATGTTGGGTGACTGCGGCATTCGCACAGCATCCGCTGCTGAAGGAGCACCCGTGACCGACGTCCAGTCCCCCACCCTGCCGTCGCTGCCACCGCCGTGGCACACACCCGAGCGAGAGGCGTTGCAGCAACAGGCGCGTGTCTTCGCGCGCGAGGAGGTGCTGCCGGTGGCCAATGAGCTGGACCCGGTCAAGGGCGTCATTCCGGAACACCTGCTGGAGCGGATCGGTGAGCTCGGCTACTTCGGCATCACCATCGACCGCGCGCACGGTGGCCTCGGCCTCGGCGCGTTCGAGTACTGCATGGTCGCCGAGGAGCTGGCCCGCGCCTGGATGAGCGTGGCCAGCATCACCGCCCGGGCGCAGGGCCTGGGCACCGGCTTGGCCGACGCAGGCGAACGGGAGCGCCTGCTGCGTCTGTCGGCCAAGGGTGCGTGGATCGGCGCCATCGCACTGTCCGAACCGGACGCCGGCTCCGATCTGGCCAGTGTGCAGACCCGCGCCGTCCGCGAGGGCGACGAGTGGGTGGTGACCGGCCAGAAGCGCTGGTGCGGCAACGCCAAGGCCGCGGACTTCATTCAGCTGCTGGTCCGCACCCGTGAGCCCGAGGACGGCGAGTCACGCTCCGCCGGGCTGGAGACGCTGCTCCTGCGCAAGCCGCGCGGCGAGTTCGTGCCCGGGCTCTCCGGCACGCCCATTGACAAGATCGGCTACCACGGCTTCCTCACCTGGGACCTGGACCTCGACGGCGTCCACATCCCGGCCGACAGCGTGGTCACCTCGTCGCGCGAGCAGGAAGGCGGCTTCAGCGGTGTCGGCGCCTGGCTGGACGTCGCCCGAGTGCACACCGCGGCCCGTGCCGTGGGCGTTGCCCAGGCCGCGGTGGAGGACTGCACCCTGTACCTGCAGGAACGCGAGCAGTTCGGCCACCCGATCGGCGATTTTCAGGCGCTGCGCTTCGCCCTGGCCGACATGGCCTCGGAGGTGGAGCAGTCCCGGGCGCTCTACCGCCAGGTCGCGCACCTGTTGGACGAAGGCGTCGAGTGCACCCGGCAGGCGGCGATGGCCAAGCTCCGCGCCAGCGAGATGGCCGCCGTCGTCACCACCCAGGCCATGCAGCTGCACGGGGGCAACGGCTACACCACCGAACGCCAGGTGGAGCGGCACTGGCGCGACGCCCGCCTGACCACCATTTTCGAGGGCACCAGCGAGATCCAGCGCAAGATCATCTCGGACTCGATGCTCCCCCGCCCGACCTAGGCGACGATCGCCTGGTGCACCAACTGGCGCAGCTGGGTGCGGATCGGGTAGCGCGAGGACGGCAGCAGCTGGGTGAAGAACAGCACGCAGAGGTCCTCCACCGGGTCCACCCAGAACGCCGTGGACGCCGCACCGCCCCAACCGAAGTCGCCGATCGAGCCGATGACCTTGCTCCGCACCGGTTCCGTGGTCACGCTGAACCCGAGCCCGAAGCCGACCCCGGCGTAGGCCACCTCGGAGAACTGACCGCTGCCGAAGGATGCCAGATCGTGCCCGCCGGGCAGGTGGTTGCGGGTGGCGTAGGCCAGGGTCCGCGGACCCAGCACGCGGACTCCGTCGTACTCACCGCCGCGACGCAGCATCTCCGCGAACCGCAAGTAGTCCGAGGCGGTGGACACCAAGCCCCCTCCGCCGGAAAGCATCGCCGGTGCCCGCAGCGCCGCCAAACCGACGGAGTCCAGCCGCGTCGCGGCACCGGTCTCCGGGTGCGGGGTGTACAGCGCGCCGAGGCGTCCGGCCTCGGGCTCATCAACCCACCAGCGGGTGTCGGTCATGCCCAACGGCGCGAGCACCCGCTCGGTGAGCACCGCGTCCAATGGCGTGCCCGCCAGCACTTCCAGCACCCGACCGAGCACATCGGTGGCCACCGAGTACGCCCACTGGGTCCCCGGCTGGAACAACAGGGGCAGCTGCGCCCATTCGTCGGCACAGGCGGCGAGGTCGCGGTCACCGGCGTTGCCGAAGTCGAAGCCGTGCGCGCGGTACAACGCATCCACCGGGTGCGTGTTCATGAAGCCGTACGTCAGCCCCGAGGTGTGACTGAGCAGGTGCCACATCCGGATCGGTTCCACTGCAGGTACGGTCTGCGGTGCCTGCGGCGTACCCCCGGACCACACCCGGACGTCGGCGAAGGCCGGAAGGTACTTGCTCACCGGATCGGTCAGCTCGAACGCGCCCTCCTCCATTAGCGACAGTGCCGCGACCGTGGTGATCGGCTTGGTCATCGAATAGATCCGCCACAGCGTGTCCTGCTCCACCGCCAATCCCGCCTCGCGGTCCCGGTGCCCACACGTGGCGGTGTAGGCAAGCCTGCCGTGGCGGGCAACTGCGACCTGCCACCCGGCGAGCACGTCATTCTCGACGTAGGTGGCGAAATGACGCTCGATCCGCTGCAACCGCCGCGGGTTCAGGCCGAGCTCGGCGGGGTCGGCGGTGGGATCAAGCATGCGTGCCTCCTGGGACATAGGGATGGTCTCTACCGTTCCTACCTGCACTCTCAACTGATTGACAGGCAATGCTCAGGACGCACTCAGCAGTTTCGCCAAACATCGAGCCAATGACCACGGCCACCGACCCGGCTCCCCCCGAGCACGCGGTAGGCCCGGCTCTCGCCACCGATCTTCGCAGGCTTTCGCGCACCCGGCCCGTCGGGCTGTGCGGAGTGTGCCTCGTCAGTGCGACGCTGTCCGCCGACCACTCGCGGGTACTGGCGATGACGTGGTTCCCGTTGGTGGTGATGGCCGCGCTGGCCATTGCGGCCCGGTGGCCGTGGCGCACGCTGCTCCATATGCCGCAGACCTGGCTGCTGATCCTGGCACCGCCCGTGGTGCTGCTGGACTACGCCACGCTGCCGATGGGTATCAAACCCGGCACCTGGGGCGTGTGGAGCTTTTAATGCTTCCCGTGCTCGAGTTCGCGTAGCGCGTCCTGGGCTCGTTCCAGCTCGGCGCTTAGCTCGGCCACCCGGGCGGCCGCGGCCCGCTTGGCGTGGTCGCGCACCGCACCGACAGCGCTGATCGCCGTCGTATCACCGAGTTCGGCGACCGCCTTGACCACCGCATCGACCGACACCCGGGCAGCCTGTCCCACCTTGTGCGTTCCGTGGGCACTCTGCACCGTCCAAGTGCCGTTGGCGTGGCCGTTGATGGTCACCGAGACCCGGGTGGCGGCGGGCCCGTGCACCGCAGCCTTGGGGACGGCTGGCGCGGCCTTGCGGGCTCGTGGCCGGCGAGGTGGAGCTGGTGCGGCAGCGGCGCGCACTGCTGCCCCGCGGCTGCTGTACAGCTCGCTCGCCTCGAAGGGGACGTCGTCGCCGACGCCCTTAGGGCGGACGGTGACCGTGCTGCCCTGCACCGCGATGACCTGCGCCGAGCTCGCAGCGTCGATGCCCAGGCTGGGCACGGCGTCGCGCAGGTAGACCCGCGGACGCTTGCCCGCCTCCATCGCCGCGCACAGCCGCACCAAGTCGTCCTCGCTCAGGCTGGCATCGTCGTGGGGCGGCACATCTTCATGATTCACCCCCGGCTACTCGCCTTCCAGCTCACCCTCCACCTGCAGGTAGACCTCTTTGAGCGCGACGAGGGTTTTGGGGTCTGGCTGCGCCCACAGGTCCCGCTCGGCGGCCTCCAGCAGGCGCTCGGTGATGCCGCGCAGCGCCCACGGGTTGGATGTGGTCATGAACTTCTGGTTCGTCTCGTCCAGGACGTAGGTCTCGGCCAGCTTTTCATACATCCAGTCCGCGATCACTCCGGTGGTGGCGTCGTAGCCGAACAGGTAGTCCACCGTGGCCGCGAGCTCGAAGGCCCCCTTATAGCCGTGGCGGCGCATGGCCTCGACCCAGCGGGGGTTGACCACCCGGGCGCGGAACACCCGGGACGTCTCCTCCACGAGCGACCGCGTGCGCACCGCCTCCGGTCGGGTGCTGTCCCCGATGTAGGCCGCAGGTGCGGTGCCGGTGAGTGCACGGACGGTCGCGATCATGCCCCCGTGGTATTGGAAGTAGTCGTCGGAGTCGGCGATGTCGTGCTCACGGGTGTCGATGTTCTTGGCGGCCACGTTGATCCGCCGGTAGTTGGTCTCCATCTCTCCGCGGGCTTCGACGCCGTCCAGCCCGCGGCCGTAGGCGTAGCCGCCCCACACGGAGTAGACCTCGGCCAGATCGGCGTCGTCACGCCAGTTGCGGCTGTCGATCAGCGCGAGCAGCCCGGCGCCGTAGGAGCCGGGCTTGGAGCCGAACACCCGGGTGGTGGCGCGGCGTTCGTCACCGTGCTCGGCGAGGTCTTTTTGGGCGTGGGCCCGGACGTAGTTGTCCTTAACGGACTCCTCGAGGCGCGCGGCGAGACGGACGGCGTCGTCCAGCATGGTGACCACGTGCGGGAACGCGTCGCGAAAGAAGCCGCTGATCCGAATCGTGACGTCGATCCGGGGGCGGCCCAACTCCTCCAGCCCGATCGGCTCCAACCGGGTCACCCGCCGGGATGCCTCATCCCACACCGGTGAAATACCCAGCAGGGCAAGCACTTCGGCGATGTCATCCCCGGAGGTGCGCATGGCGGATGTGCCCCAGATAGACAGGCCGACTGAGCGCGGCCAGTCGCCGCTATCGTTGCGGTAGCGCTGCAGTAGTGAGTCGGCCATCAGCTTGCCGGTGTCCCAGGCGAGCTTGCTGGGCACTGCTTTGGGGTCGACGGAGTAGAAGTTGCGACCGGTAGGCAGCACGTTCACCAGTCCGCGCAGCGGTGAGCCGCTGGGTCCGGCGGGGACGTAGCCGCCGTCCAACGCGTGCAGCACCATGTCCAGTTCGTCGGTGGTCTTGTCCAACCGCGGAACGACCTCGGTAGCTGCGAACTCCAGCACCTTCCTGACCTGCTCATCTGATCGGTCCAGGACACTAAGGACGACAGTGCCGGTCTGCGCCGTGTCCCAGCCCGCTTGCTCCATACCGTCGACCAGCGCGTGCGCGAGGGCTTCCACCTCGTCCACCCGCGCGGTCGCCTCGCTGCCGTCTTCGTTGAGTCCCAACGCTTCCCGCAGACCCGGCAGGCTCTGCTCGCCGCCCCACATCTGCCGCGCCCGCAGCACCGCCAGCACCAGGTTGGTCCGCGCCTCGCCTTCCGGAGGCGCGCCGAGTATGTGCAGGCCGTCCCGGATCTGCACGTCCTTGACCTCGCAGAGCCAGCCGTCGACGTGCAGCAGGAAGTCGTCGAACTCCGCTTCGTGCGGCCGCTCGGATAGGCCCAGGTCGTGGTCGAGCTTCGCGGCCTGCATCAGCGTCCAGATCTGCTGGCGGATGGCTGGCAGCTTCGCCGGGTCGAGCGCGGAGATGCTGGCGTGCTCGTCGAGCAGCTGCTCCAACCGGGCGATGTCGCCGTAGCTCTCCGCGCGGGCCATCGGCGGGATGAGGTGATCCACCAGGGTGGCGTGCGCGCGGCGCTTGGCCTGGGTGCCCTCGCCGGGATCGTTGACCAGGAACGGGTAGATCAGCGGCAGGTTGCCGAGTGCGGCGTCGGTGCCGCAGGAGGCGGACATGCCGAGCGTCTTGCCGGGCAGCCACTCCAGGTTGCCGTGCTTGCCCAGGTGCACCACGGCGTCCGCGCCGAACTCCTCGGCAAGCCATCGGTAGGCGGCCAGGTAGTGATGGCTCGGTGGCAGGTTCGGATCGTGGTAGATCGCTATCGGGTTCTCGCCGAAGCCTCTGGGCGGCTGCACCATCAGCACCACGTTGCCGGACTGGATGGCCGCGATGACGATCTCGCCGTCGGAGTTGTTGCTCCGGTCCACGTACAGCTCACCGGGCGGCGGACCCCAGTGCTGGGTCATCGCTTTCCGGAGGTCCGCGGGCAGGGTATCGAAAAACGCTTGGTAGCTCGCCGCCGAGATGCGGATCGGGTTGTCCCGCAGTGCTTGTTCGGTCAACCAGTCCGGATCCTGCCCACCCGCGGCGATGAGCGCATGGATCAATGCATCACCGTCCTGGGCGGCGACGCCGGGCAGCCCGTCGTCGGGGCCGATGTCATAGCCTTCCTGCTGCATCCGTCGCAGCAGTCGGACCGCGCTTGCGGGGGTGTCCAGGCCGACCGCGTTACCGATGCGCGCGTGCTTGGTGGGGTACGCCGAGAGCATCAGCACCACGCGACGCTGCGCTGCGGGCAGATGGCGCAGCCGGGCGTGGCGCACTGCGATGCCGGCCACCCGCGCGGCGCGTTCGGGGTCGGCGACGTAGGCGGTCAGCCCGTCGGCGTCGACCTCCTTGAACGAGAACGGCACGGTAATGATGCGCCCGTCGAACTCGGGCACCGCGACCTGGGTGGCCACGTCCAGCGGGGACATCCCGTCATCGCCGGCCGCCCAGGTCGCGCGGCTACTGGTCAGGCACAGCCCCTGCAGGATGGGCACATCCAACGCCGCCAGCGCGGCCACGTCCCAGGCGCCGTCGTCACCACCGGCCGACGCGCTGGAGGGCAGGGTGTCGCCCGCGGCGAGGACTGTGGTGATCAGCGCGTCGGCTTGCTTGAGGGTCTCCAGTAGCTCGGGTTCGGCGGTGCGCAGCGAGGCGCAGAACACCGGGAGCGCGCGCCCACCCGCGCTTTCGATTGCTATGCAAAGGGATTCGATGTAGGCCGTATTACCGGCCAGGTGCTGCGCCCGGTAGTAGAGCACGCCCACCACGGGGCCACTTGCGCTACTGCTTCGTTCCAGCACACCCCAGGTGGGTGTGGCCACTGGCTCCGCGAACCCATAGCCGGTGAGCAGCAAGGTGTCGGAGAGGAAGTTGAACAGCTGCCCGAGGTTTTCCGCCCCGCCCTGGGACAGGTACGCGTGCGCCTGCGCGACCACGCCGCCGGGCGCGCGGGACAGCTCCATCAGCTCGGCGTCCGGCGCTTGCTCGCCGCCGAGCACCACGACGGGCAGCCCGGCCGCCAGCACGGTGTCCAGTCCGTCCTCCCAGGCGCGGCGCCCGCCGAGGATGCGCACGACCACCACGTGAGCGCCGTCCAACAGGGCCGGCAGGGCGTCGGTCTCGGTGCGGGCTGGGTTGGCCAGGCGGTAGTCCGCGCCGCTGGACCGGGCGCTGGTTAAGTCGGTGTCGGAGGTGGACAGCAGCAGGATCATCGGTGCCTTCCCTCGGGGTCCGCGCCCCGGGTCGTCGTGCGGGGGTGGCCGTGGCGGCGCACCGCACGTCAGGCGCGAGTGTCTGGCTGTGACAGTGGCGGGACCGCGCCGGGGTTGCACCGGCTTCCTCCTGCGCTGACGTGGTTCGCTGATCGTACCGGCCCGCGAGATCGGGGCGTGTTCGTCGGGCTTGGCACGTAGTTTGCGCCCCGATTTCCAGGCGGGCGGGCGCGTACGCTCGCCACCGTGCCCACTCGCGCCGGTGTCGATGCGTGTCCTGGCGTCGTGCAGGTCCACCAGGCGGCCGACGGTGGCTTGGCTCGCGTGCGGATGCCCGGCGGGGTGCTGACGGCGGAGCAGCTGCGGGCCCTCGCGCAGGCGGCGCAGGACCTCGGCGACGGGTTTCTCGAGCTCACCTCGCGGGGGAACGTGCAGCTGCGCGGTATCAGCGATACCGCGGGGCTCGGGCAGCGGCTGGATGATGCGGGACTGCTGCCCTCGCGCAGCCACGAGCGGGTGCGCAACATCCTAAGTTCCCCGCTGTCCGGGCGCCGCGGCGGTGTGACCGATATGCGCTCTCTCGCAGCGGAATTCGACCGGCAGCTGTGCGCCGATCCCGAGCTCGAACAGCTATCCGGTCGGTTTCTGGCGACATTCGACGACGGCAGCGGTGATGTCTCCGGGTTCGGCGGCGACGTGGGCGTTCACGCCGTGGGCAGCGGGCGGATGACACTGATCCTGGCTGGTGCCGACAGCGGGCTCCGAGTACCGAAAGACGCCGCGGTCGGCGTGCTGCTGCAGGCTGCACGGACCTTTCAGCGGATTCGCGGAGAGCACTGGAGGCTGGCGGAGGTCCCCCGTGGCGCGCAGCAGGTCCTCGCCACGCTGACCGGTTCCACCGCCGAGCCCCTGGCCAACGCGCCCCGCCAACTCGGACCGATCGGCTGGATCGATCAGCGCGACGGCGACGTGGCCCTGGCTGCGACCGTGCCGCTGGGGCGCCTGTCCACCCAGCAGGCCATCCTCCTGGCGGTGGTCGACGCCCCGCTGGTGGTGACCCCGTGGCGGTCTGTGATCGTTTGCGATCTGCCCGAGGACGTGGCCGAGCACCTGGTGGCGATGTTGGCCGCGAGCGGCCTGGTGTTCGACGAGTCTTCGCCCTGGGTGCGGGTGAGCGCGTGCGCTGGAGCACCAGGGTGCGCCAAGTCGTTGGCCGATGTGCGTACCGACCTGACGGCAGCAGTGCACAACAACCAACTACCCGTGGGCGGACAACAGCATTGGGTGGGCTGCGAGCGACGGTGCGGCCGTCCGGTCGGCGTGGTCACCGACGTGGTCGCCACCACCGAGGGCTACCGCGTCGACCAACCAATGCTGTAGGCGGTCACTGGTTGCCGTCGCGGATCAGCGTCCCCGTCGGATTTCTGGGCGTGTACCTGCTAGTGGCACCGTAACCCAGGTGCCGTTGATCGAGCACGGTCAGCACGATGGCGGCGTCCGGCGTGCACGGAGAGCCGGGGGTGCGCTCGGTCAGCTGAATCATGGTCGCCGTGCGCCCCTGCTGGGTCCACGTGCCGGGACAGCGCAGTCCGTTCGAGTAGATAGCCTGTCCCGAGAGCTTTCCTGCCGTGTCGCTCAGTTGCACATCGACGTCGTACTCGTGGTAGTCCCCCAGGATGTGACCGTGCCAACTACCGGTGAGGCCCGTGCCGCGAGCACCGGACACGCTGCCGCCCCCCGTATCGCCGTGCCGTCGATCGCTGTCGTGCACGCCGACAATCCGAGCGCGAGGACCGTCAGCCCGAGCGGCACCCGCCACCCTCTCATCACCACCCCCAGTCACTTCGACTCTAGTGGCGCAGGAGCGCACCGGCGCCGTCCCCTATCGTTGCGCGCATGATCGACCATATTCGCGACGGTGCGGAGATCTACCGCCAATCCTTCGCCACCATCCGCGCCGAGGCGAACCTCAGCATCCTTCCCGATGACGTCGCCTACGTGGCGGTGCGGATGATTCACGCCTGCGGCATGGTCGATCTCGTCGAGGATCTCGGGTACACCCGGAACGTCGTGCGCGCGGCGCGCACCGCCATGCACCACGGTGCCACGGTGTTGTGCGACACCAACATGGTGGCCACGGGGGTCACCCGCAATCGCCTGCCCGCCGACAACCGAGTGCTGTGCACCCTCACCGACCCGCGGGTTCCGGAGCTGGCAACGAAGCTCGGCACCACCCGCACGGCAGCGGCGATGGAGCTGTGGGCCGAGCACCTCGAGGGCGCCGTGGTCGCGATCGGCAATGCCCCCACGGCGCTGTTCCGTTTGCTGGAGCTGATCGATGCCGGCGCCCCGCGGCCGGCCGCGGTGCTCGGCATTCCGGTCGGGTTCATCGGCGCTGCGGAATCCAAGCAGGCGTTGGTGGAGCACCCGAGCAGGCTGGACTACCTGGTGGTGCACGGTCGCCGCGGCGGCAGCGCCATTGTGTCCGGAGCGATCAATGCGATTGCGAGCGAACAGGAATGACCGGTCGACTATGGGGTGTCGGGCTCGGCCCCGGTGATCCGGAGTTGGTGACCATCAAGGCGGCCAGAATCATCTCCATGGCTCATGTCGTGGCGTTCCACAGTGCCAGGCACGGGCGCAGCATCGCCCGCTCGATCGCGCAGCCGTATCTGCGCAAGGGGCAGCTCGAGGAAGCGCTGGTCTACCCGGTGACTACCGAGGACACCGACCATCCGGGCGGCTACCAGGGCGCCATCGACGAGTTCTACACCGAGTGCGCCGAACGCCTCGCCGCACACTTGGACGCCGGACGTGATGTGGTGGTGCTGGCCGAAGGCGACCCGTTCTTCTACGGCTCCTACATGCACATGCACAAGCGCCTCGCTCACCGCTACCGCACCGAGGTGGTCCCCGGCGTGACCTCGGTCAGTGGGGCCGCGGCCGCGTTGGGCGTGCCACTGGTCGAGCGCGACGAGGTGCTCACCATCATGCCGGGCACCCTGGCACCCGAGGTGCTCGCTGACCGGCTCACGCACACTGACGCAGCGGTAATCATGAAGCTCGGCCGGACGTTCGGCGATGTGCGCCAAGCCCTCTCCGACGCGGGAAGAATGCCGGAGGCGTGGTACGCCGAACGGGTCAGCACCGTCCACCAGCGCGTTGCCCCGCTCGCCGACGTCGACCCGGACGAAGTGCCGTACTTCTCGCTGGCGATGGTGCCCAGCCCCGTGACCAATCCCGCTCGCCGCGCCCACGGTGACACGCCCAACGACGCGCCCGGCGAGGTGGTCGTGGTGGGTCTGGGACCTGCGGGGCCGAGGTGGTTGACCCCGGAGGTCCGCGACGAGTTGGCCCGGGCCACCGACCTCGTCGGTTACGTCACCTACCTGAACCGCCTGCCGACGCTGCCCCATCAGCGGCAGCACGCTTCGGACAACAAGGTGGAGTCCGAGCGCGCGGCGTTCGCGCTCGACCTGGCCAGGCGCGGCGGCCGCGTGGTGGTGGTGTCTTCCGGCGACCCCGGAGTTTTTGCGATGGGCAGCGCCGTGCTCGAGGTTGCCTGCGAGCCGCAGTTCGCCGACGTCACCGTGCGGGTGCTGCCGGGACTGACCGCCGCGCACGCCGTGGCCAGTCGGGTGGGTGCCCCCCTGGGCCACGACTACTGCGTGCTGTCGCTGTCCGACCGCCTCAAGCCGTGGGACATTATCGCCGCCCGCATCAGCGCGGTGGCTGCGGCCGATTTGGTTCTCGCGGTGTACAACCCGGCGTCGAAGAGCCGCACCTGGCAGGTGGCGGCGGCGCGCGACCTGCTTCTGGAGCACCGCGCGCCGGACACACCCGTCATCATCGGGCGCGACGTCGGTGGCCCCCAGGAGGAGGTCCGCGTCGCGACCCTGGCGACGTTCGACCCGTCGAGCATCGACATGCGCTGCCTGCTGCTGGTCGGATCCTCCACCACCCGAACGGTGCAGCGCGGCGACGGGGCCCAGGTCGTCTTCACCCCCCGCCGCTACCCCGGCTGACCCGTGCCCTCCGGGTGGAGTAGAGCGCCAACGGGAAGGTGAGCGCAATCACCCCCGCGCACCCCGCGAGTGTCCCGGGGAATCCGATCACGCTCGCACTGATTGCACCGACAATCAGGGCACCGAGCCCGGTCCCCGCGTCGTAGCCCGCGTTCCATACCGCACTCGCGGCGGACTCCCGCCCGGGGCCGGCGCGCGCGAAGGCATTGACCAGACTGAGGTTCTGCACTGCTCCTTGTCCGGCCCCGAACAGGGCCATCGCCACCAGCACCACCAGCGCGGGGCCGGCGCCGTCACCGAGGATCAGGCCGAGAGCGAGCACGCCGACTCCGAGCACCGTCAACAACACCGAGCTCGGTAGCCACCAGACGCTGGGCACCCGATCGGCCAGCGCCCCTGCCTGCCATCGGGTCCATGCGGTGGTGATGCCGAGCACCAGCAACGCGACGGTCGCCAGCTGTCCGCTGGGACGCTCGATCGGCAGGACGGTCAACACCCCGCCCACCGCCACAGTGACGGCCAGCAGCACGATCGCCGGGCTGAGCACAGCGAGCACCGCGCGGTGTGCGCCTGCCGCGTGGGGCACCCCGGCAGGTGTCGGGGCGGGCGGTTTGAGGCGCAGCGCGAGCGGAATTCCCAGCACCGGCGCCCCGGCCAGCACCGCCGCCCATCCGAACAACCCGGCGTGCAACAGTGCGACACCCGCAGGTACGGCCAGCAGGTTCGGCACCGCCAGGGCCAGGCCGTAGAGGCCTACGGATTCTCCCTGGCGGCCGGGTGGGGCCAGGGAGAACGTCAGCAAGGTGCCGACCACGGTGAGAATGGCGAAGCCGACGCCTCGGACCAGCGACAGCGCCAGCAGCCACCGCAAGTCCTGGCTCACCGCGTACAGCGGCGCTGGAGCACCCAGCGCCAGCAGCCCCAGGGCGAAAACCCGTCCGGCGCCGAGCCGTGCCACCAGCGCGGGAACGACCAGCTGAACCAGCACCGTGACCAGCAGCAGCGCGGTGGTGACCAAGCCCGCCGCCCCCACACCTGCGCCGCCGTCCACCGCCCACGACGGCAGCGACGCGAGGGTGAGGTCGAAGCTGCTGAACCCCAACACGCTGATGGCCAACAGCGACCGAATGGCGGAGCTGCGCCACAACGGAATGCGCTCAGTCGCCATCGTGGCGCCGGTCCTTCATCACGCGCACCCGTCGAGCCACGCGAGCGCCCCGGCGACATCGGGAACCTCCGGCACCGCCGGGCGTGGCGGACGCTGCACCATCACCACCGCAATACCCATGGCCCGCGCCGCAATCAGCTTGGCCGTCGTCATCGTCCCACCACTGTTCTTGGTCACCAGGACGTCGATGCGGTGCTTTTGCAGGAGTTCTTGTTCGCCCTGCACTGTGAACGGGCCACGGTCGAGGATCAGCTGTGCTGCCTGGGGCAGTGGCACTTGCGGCGGATCGACCGTACGGACCAGGCACCACAGCCCTAGCTCGGCGAAGGCGGCAAGACCCTGGCGCCCGGTGGTGAGAAAGGCCCGCGTGCCCAGCCGTGGCACCAACGCCGCGGCGTCGCCCAGCGAGAAGGCCTCGTGCCACCGGTCACCCTCTGCGGGAATCCACTGTGGACGACGGAGGGCCAACAGCGACACTCCCGCTGCGGCACACGCCTGCGCCGCGTTGGCCGAGATCGTGGCCGCGAAGGGGTGGGTGGCGTCAACGACGGCGTGCACGCGTTCCGCGCGCAGCCAGGCGACCAGGCCGTCTACACCACCGAAGCCGCCGACGCGGACCTCTCCGGCGGGCAGTGCGGGGTTGCGGACCCGACCGGCGAGCGAGGACACCACCCGACACCCGGATCGGCGGTGCAGAGCGGCGGCCAGCTCGCGCGCCTCCCCGGTGCCGCCGAGGACCAACACGCACCGCGACGTCACCCGGTGCACCCGCGCCGAGCGCGAGGAGGCAAAGTTGACCTGTGGCTAGGACCCAACAGCAGGCGAGCAGCGCGCTGCGCCCGGGATGGACGACGGGCGCCTGCGCGACTGCCGCCACCAAGGCCGCCTACACCGCACTGCTCACCGGCGAGTTCCCCGATCCGGTGTCGATCACGCTGCCCAAGGGCCAGACCCCGGCTTTTGCCCTCACCGCGGAGTCGCTGAGCCGGACGCAGGCCAGCGCGTCCGTGACCAAGGACGCGGGAGACGACCCCGACGTCACCCACCAAGCGGTCATCACCGTGACAGTGCGCGAGGGGCCTGCCGGGGTGCGGTTCGTGGCCGGCCCTGGGGTGGGCACCGTGACGAAGCCCGGTTTGCCCCTTGCCGTTGGCGAGCCGGCGATCAACCCCGTGCCCCGGCAGATGATGCAAGGGGTTATCGCCGAGGTTGCCGAAGAGCACGGTGGCACCGGGAGCGTCGTCGTGGAGATCTCCGTGGCCGGCGGCGCCGAGATCGCCACGCACACCTGGAATCCCCGCCTGGGCATCCTCGGCGGACTGTCGATCCTGGGGACCACCGGCATCGTGATCCCCTACTCGTGCTCGTCCTGGATCGACAGCATCCGCCGCGGGATCGACGTGGCGCGCGCGGCCGGGCACACCCACGTCGCCGGGTGCACCGGTGCCACCTCGGAGCGGGTGGTCAGCGAGCTGTACGGGCTGCCCGACGATGCGCTGCTGGACATGGGCGACTTCGCCGGCGCCGTGCTCAAGTACCTGCGTCGCCACCCCGTACCGCGCCTCACCATCGCCGGAGGGATCGGCAAGCTGTCCAAGCTCGCCGACGGGCACCTCGACCTGCATTCGGGGCGCTCGCAGATCAACCGGCAGCTCCTCGCCGAACTCACCGTTGCCGCAGGAGGCACCGAGGCTCTCGCCGCCCAGGTGCTTGCGGCCAACAGCGCCCTGCACGCACTGCAGTTGTGTCAGGAACACGGCCTGGTCCTCGGCGACGTGGTGGCCGCGCGGGCGCGTATCGCGGCCTTGCAGGTGCTGCGTGGCGCCGAGCTGGAGATCGGGGTGGACGTGGTGGTCATCGACCGGGGTGGCACGATCGTCGGACGCGGGTAACGGCACGGCGCTCAGCTCCGGCTGCGTGCGTCGGAGTACAGATGACTGTCCGGAAACTGCTCCGCCGCAAGCACTTTCCCCACCACCACCACTGCGGTCCGGCGGATCCCTGCCGTGTGCACCTGCTCGGCGATGTCGGCCAGCGTCCCCCGCAGCACCACCTCGTCGGAGCGGCTTGCGCGCGCCACCACCGCAACCGGGCAGTCGGTTCCGTAATGCGGGCTCAGCTCGGCAACCAGTGCGTCGATGCGCTGCACGGCAAGGTGCAGCACCATGGTCGCCTGGCTCACCCCCAGGGTCGCCAGATCTTCACCGTCGGGCATCGGGGTGGCCTGCGCGGAGCTGCGGGTGAGGATGACGGTCTGCCCGACCCCGGGCACGGTCAGCTCCCGGCGCAGCGCCGCCGCGGCGGCGGCAAAGGCAGGCACTCCCGGGGTGATGTCCCAGGGCACGCCGACGGCGTCGAGACGGCGGGTCTGCTCGGCCACAGCGCTGAACACCGAGGGGTCCCCCGAGTGCAGCCTGGCGATGTCCCGGCCCTGTCCGTGATGCTCCACCATGGACGCGATGATCTGCTCGAGCGTCATCTCGGCGGTGTCCAGCCGCGTCGCTCCGACCGGACAGTGCCCTAACAGTTCTTGGGGCACAAGACTTCCCGCGTAGAGGCACACCGGGGCCGCCGCGATGAGGGCCTGCCCGCGGACGGTAATCAGGTCGGCGGCTCCGGGGCCGGCGCCGATGAAGTGCACGGTCATGGCTTCGTCCCCGTCCACTGGGTTACCGGCATGTGCGCGCGCCAGCCGGTGAAGCTGCCCAGCGGTGCGGCGTGACTGATCGCGATACGGGTCAGCTCCCCCCCGAATTGCCGGTAGCGCTCGGCGAGCACCGCCTCCAGCTCGAGCGTCACCCCGTTCACCACCATGCGGCCACCGGGCTGCAATGCGTCCCAGCAACTTTCCAATACACCCGGCACACCTGCGCCGCCGCCGACGAACACCGCATCCGGGCCGGGCAAGCCGTCCAGCGCCTGCGGTGCGGTGCCCTGCACGACCCGTAGCTCGGGCACGCCGAGGGCGCTGGCGTTGGCGGCAATACGGTCGGCGCGCGCCGCGTCGCGCTCGATCGCTACCGCGGCGCACGAGGGGTCGGCACGCATCCATTCGATGGCGATGCTGCCCGCGCCGGCACCGACGTCCCAGAGCAGCTGACCGGGCCGCGGCGCGAGGCTGGCCAAGGTGACGGCCCGCACCTCGCGCTTGGTGAGCTGGCCGTCATTGCCGAAGTGCTCGTTGGGCAGTCCTGGGGTGAGTCCTACCGCGGCGTCCACCAGCAGACCCTATCCGCCGCCCGGCTACTCGATCAGCGAGCGGTCCTGCTCGTCCACCAGCTCGGCGTACTCGGGATGCTTGCGGATGTAGCCGGCGATGTAGTCGCACTTCGGAGTGACGTACAGCGATCGCTGCCGCGCCGCGTCCAGGGCCGCGCGGGCGAGCTGTCCCGCGATGCCCTGGCCCTGGTACTCGTCGTCAACCTCGGTGTGCATGAACACCATGCGTTGTTCGCTCAACCGGTACTGCGCAAACCCGGCGAGCTTGCCATCCACGGTGATCTCGAACCGGGAGTTTTCGGGTGCGTCCGCAACATCGACGGCGCCGTTGCTCTGCATGCTCATCTGCACTCCTTGAGAATCGACGGGGACATGTGCTGCACGCTGCACCGTTACACGCCGTTGGGCAAACCGGTGCGGCTCGCTCTGGCAGGCTGCTGGACGTGCAGATCGTTCAAGCAACGCCCCGGGACGCGGCCGCCGTCGCCGAACTCGCCGCCACCACGTCCCCGCTGGCCTGCCCCCCGGACGATCCGCAGGAAGACATCAACGCCTTCATCGCCAGTGAGCTCGCCACAGACCGTTTTGCCTTGCATCTCACCCAGCCGACCCGCACCGTGTTGATCGCCACCGAAGACGACCGCCTGCAGGGTTATGTGCTGGTGGTGCACGAGCCGCCGACAGACCCAGAGGTCCGCGCGGCTCTCCACGCGGCACCGACCGCCGAGCTGAGCAAATGCTACGTACGCGCTGAGTGGCACGGCCGGGGAATTGCACCGCAGCTCCTCACGGCAGCCGCGGAAGATGCCGCCGCCAGAGGTGCTCGCACTCTGTGGCTGGGGGTCTCCTCGGTCAATGGGCGCGCCCAGCGCTTCTACGGGAAGAACGGCTTCAGACCCGTCGGCCACAAGGACTTTCAGGTGGGCAGCCAGCAGTACCGCGACGTGGTGCTGGAACGGTCCCTCGATGTATGACTTCTGCGTCATCGGTGGTGGCATCGTGGGCTTGGCGACGGCCATGAGCTTGCTGGAGCGGCGCCCTGACGCCAGCGTGGTGGTGCTGGAGAAGGAGCACGTCCTCGCCCACCACCAAAGCGGACACAACAGCGGCGTCATCCACTCCGGGATCTACTACGAGCCGGGCTCACTCAAGGCCACGCTCTGCCGCGCAGGCGCCCAAGCCAGCAAAGACTTCTGCGCCGCCCACGACATCCCGATCCGCCAACTGGGCAAGCTCCTCGTCGCCACCAACGCCCGCGAGCTCGGCCGCCTGGAGGGGCTCGTCGAACGAGCCGCGCGTAACGCCGTCATCGCGCACCCACTGAACCGCGACGAGTTGCGCGAGCGGGAGCCCGCCGTCACCGGACTCGGGGCGTTACTGGTGCCCGCGACGTCAAGCGTCGACTACCGCAAGATCTGCACGGCGATGCAGCAGGAGGTGCGCAGCGCCGGTGGTCGCGTGGAACTGGGCGTTGCGGTCACCGCGATCACCGAAACTGCCGCGGAGGTGGTGGTCGGCGCCGACCACCGCGCCTGGGTGGCCCGTCGGCTCATCGTCTGCGGCGGTCTACAGGCCGACCGACTCGCGCGCCTGGCCGGCATCGACACCGCGGTCCGCATCGTGCCCTTCCGCGGCGAGTACTACCAGCTGCCCGCACAGCGTCGAGACCTGGTGAACCACCTGATCTACCCGATCCCCGACCCGGCGCTGCCCTTCCTCGGGGTGCACCTCACCCCGATGGTGGACGGCCGGGTGACCGTGGGACCCAACGCCGTGCTCGGACTCTCCAGGGAGGGCTACCGCAAGGGTTCGGTGAACGCCGCCGACGTCCGCGACATCGTCACCTTTGCCGGGTTCTGGTCACTCGCCCGCCAGCACGTCCGCACCGGTGCTCGCGAGCTGCGCAACTCCGCGGTCAAGCGCGGGTTTCTGCACGCGGCACGCACCTACTGCCCGGAGCTGCAGCTGGACGACCTGCAGCCCTTCGAGGCCGGCATCCGGGCCCAGGCGGTCTCCCGCGACGGCACGCTGCTGCACGACTTCGCCGTCGAAAACACCGCGCGCACCGTGCATGTGCTCAACGCGCCCTCCCCGGCAGCGACGGCAGCCATCCCCATCGGCAGGCACATCGCCGAACACGCGCTCAGACAATCAGGTTGAGCAACAGGGCACCGATCAGACCCACCACCGAAATGATGGTCTCCATCACCGACCAGCTGGCCAGCGTCTGCCCGACGCTCATCCCGAAATATTCCTTCACCAACCAGAATCCCGCATCGTTGACGTGGGAGAAGAACAGGGACCCGGCGCCGATGGCTAAGGCCAGCAGCGCGAGCTGATGACTGCCCAGTCCGCCAGCCAGGGGTACGACGATGCCCGCCGCGGTCACCGTCGCAACGGTCGCGGATCCGGTGGCCAAGCGGATCCCGACGGCGATGAGCCAACCCAGCACCAGGACCGGGAAGTGTGAGTTGTTCGCGGCACTGGCCACCACGTCGCCGACTCCCGCGTCCACCAGTGTCTGTTTGAAGCCGCCACCGGCCGCGACGATGAGCAGGATGCCGGCGATGGGGCCGAGCGCGCCACCCACGGACGCGGAGATCTTGTCCCGCCGCAGGCCAGCGCCCACGCCGAGGGTGAACATGGCCACGATGACCCCGAGCAGCAAGGCCACCACGGGCTGCCCGATGACGTCGAGCACCGAACGGACACCGTTGTTCTTGTTCAACGTCAGCACGGCGATCGCGTCCGCCAGCATGAGCACGACGGGAGTGAGCATGGTCAACACGGTGGGTAGCAGGCGGGGTCCGCGTCTGCCGGTTCGTCCATGCTCAGCGGTCGACTGTTCCATGCCCGCCGAGGATGCGGCGCCGGGTCCTCCGCCAGCGCCCGGCTCCCTCGTGGGCGCCAAGGCCATCGGTGTCGGCACGTGTACGTACCGGCCGATGATGCTGCCGAACAGCGGTCCCGCGATGACGACCGTGGGGACGGTAATTATGATGCCGTACAGCAGGGTGAGCCCCAGATCGGCATGCAGGAAGGTAATCGCCGCAACAGGCCCGGGGTGTGGGGGAACCAGACCGTGCAAGACCGAGAGTCCGGCCAGCGTCGGGATGCCGATCTTGAGCAACGACACACCGCTGCGCCGGGCAACAAGTAGCACGATCGGCACCAGCAGCACCACGCCGATCTCGAAAAACAGCGGCAGACCCACCAGCGCCGCCACCGCCACCATCGCCCACGGCAGCATCCGCGGGCTGACGCGCTCGACCACCCGGTTGACGATCAGCTCGGCGCCGCCCGAGTCGGCCAGCAGACCGCCGATCATGGCGCCCAATGCGATGAGCAGTCCCACGCTACCGACGGTGTCGCCGACGCCCTTGACGAAGCTCTTGATCGTCGCGGACACCCCGAAGCCAGCCGTCACCCCCAGCACAGCCGAACCGATGATGAGGGACAGGAACGGGTGCACTTTCAACCAGGTGATCAAGACGATCACCACGCCGATCCCGAGAATCGCCGCGATCACCAGTTGGGTGTGGTTGGCCGACGCGCCCGCCGCCAACGTGGTCACGACCGCCGTCCCGAAGAACCGGCGCCGACGTCGAGCCTGCCGGAGCGGTGGGTACGCAACGCCTCGAGCACTTCTGTGGCGACCTCGTCGGGCGGCGCGTCGCCGGCCACGGTGATCCCCGGTTCGTCTGCACCCAAGGGCTCCAGCGCGGCGAGCTGGCTCTCTAACAACGATGCGGGCATGTAGTGGCCGGTGCGCCGCTGCAGTCGATCGGCGAGGGTCGCCTGCGGCAAGGCCAGGTGGACGAACCATACCGAGCCGTTGTGCTGCCGGAGCAGGTCGCGGTAGGAGCGTTTGAGCGCGGAGCAGGTGACGACGACGCTCTGCCCGGCCTGCTCTTGCCCACCGATCCACTGGGCGACCGCCCGGAGCCACGGCCACCGGTCGTCGTCGTCCAACGGCTGCCCGGAGTGCATCTTGTCCACGTTCGCCTTGGGATGGAAGTCGTCGCCCTCCGCGAACACCCAGCCGGATTGCGCGACCAGCTCGTCGGCGATGGTGGTCTTCCCGCTTCCGGACACCCCCATCACAATCACTGAGCTTGTTGTCGGACGTGTCTGGGTGGACTGCATGGCGACACGATAAGCCCGTACACCCCACCGCGCCCGGTGCCGGGCGGCCGGAAATCGTGACGATTCGGTCTTACTCTCGGACAAGCGCGCTCATGACTCCCCTACCCGGTGCGCGACACCAAATCTGTGTACCGTTTGGTCATGCCGACTCCGCGTCGGCGACGACGGCACGGGAGTCCCTCATGGAACTAGCCAATGTGGCGGCACGGGCAGCGGCCAGATCAGTCGCGGCGACCAACGCTGCTGCCGGCGCAGTGACGGGGGCGGTCGTCGGTGGTGTGTACGGGTCGATCAAGGGCGCGGTGACCGGCATCGGCGCCGGCACCCGCAGCGGTGCACATTCCGCGCCTGCCGCCGCGCTGACTCTTGCCGCCGTCGGGGCTGTCGGACTCGTCGAGTGGCCGGTGGTGCTGGCCGTCGGGAGCACCGGGTTGGTGATGCGGCAGCTCAACTCCGCGGCCAGGACACCGACCAAGGCCGCCATCCACGAGGCCGACGCGCGCACGGCTGCCGGGCGCCGGACCCCTCGCGCCAACGCATCCAGAGCTACCGCATCGAAGTGACCCCGCCCGTCCGACCGCGCTGCCCAGTGGGCCGATCGCTGCAGTGAAGGACATGAGATGACGTGGGGTAGCGCGGCGCGAACGCTGTTCTCCGCACCCGTCCAGGTAGCCGCCCTGAGCGTTCGGGCCGGCGTCGCGGTGGCCGATAGCGCGCTCAACACCGCGGTGCTCACCGCAGGCGTCGCAATCACCGCGACGGCAGTGGGCGCGCAGGTGGGCGTCGGGTTGGTGTCGCCGGTGACGGCCGCCCCGGTTCGGGCCTCGCGGGCCGCCCTGCGCACCACCGCTGCGGCAGTTCTCGGGGAGACAGGCGTCGGGGCCACCGACGATCTCCGTTCGCTGATCGATCCGCGTCCGCGGCGTCGTTATCGGCGGGTGGTCAGCCAGCGTGACTCCGCACTGACCACGAGCGCGCTCATCGAAGTGCGCGGACTGACCAACGGCGCCGGGGCAGCGCTGGCCCGAGCACTGAACGGTCGCCTTGGCGAGCTGGACGGCGTGCGGTGGTGGTGGGTCAACGCGGTCACCGGCCATCTCCGGGTGGGATTCGCCTCGGACGAGCTCGACGTCGCCACGTTGATCGCGCTGGTAGCCGAGGCCGAGGCCGCCGAGGGCACCGCCACGGAGACGTGGAACCGCCAGGTCGACCATCCCAGTGACCGCGAGCCCGTTTTCGCGGCGGCGCTGCAGCTCGCCGGCGACCTCGCGGGATGCACGGTAGCGGTGGCGGGCAGCGTACTTCCCCTGCCCCACGCTCCGGATGCGTTCAAGGCCGTGTTCGCCTTGGTGGACGCCCAGCCCCGGCTGCGCAGGGCGTTGGAGGGACAGCTCGGTCCGTCCCGCGCCGACATGGTGATCACCCTGGGCAACGCAGTCGCGCTCGCCCTCGGGCGTGGCGGATCGAGCCTGTTGGTCGACGCCGGACAACGCGCAGGCGCGCTGTCCGAGGCGCGGGCGCGCCAGGCGGCCTGGCAGCAGTGGGCGCGGGGTCCAGCGGGTGCGCAGGCCGCCGCGGTACCCGACCCGCTGTCCATGCCGACCCGTCCGTGCCCCGTGCCGCCGGGACCGATCGAGCGTTTCGCCGACCAGGCGGCCACCGGCTCCCTGTTGGGCTCGGCGGCGAGCCTGGCCGGACAGCGTTCGCTTGCCAACGCCGCGGCCGCGTTGCTGGTCGGCGTGCCGAAAGCATCCCGGACCAGCCGGGAGTCCTTCGCCAGCGCGCTGTCCACGATCATGTGCCGCCGCGGGGTCCTTCCGCTGGACTCGGCGGTATGGCGGCGCCTCGATCGGGTGTCGGCCGTGGTCGTGGACAGCCACGCCGTCCGCGGCAACCGCGCCATGGTGCTGGACGCCGAGGCGCGCACCGACACGTGGAGCACCGCGCACGTCTGGAGCGCGGCACAGCGTCTACTGGGGACAGACGACCGGCAAGACGGGCAGACACCGCTCACTGTCCCGCCGCCGAGCGGGCGCGAGGGGCAGCGGCTCCGATTGGTCGCGGTGGGCCGCCGACGCGCAGCTGCCCGCGCCGGCGATCCGCGGTGGTACGAGCTGCGGCAGGACGGCGCGGCAGTCGGGCGGGTGCTCGTCGGAACGGAGTTGCACCCGCGCGCCGACGGAATGCTCGTGGCGGCGCGGCGGGCGGGTCTGCGCGTGGTGCTCATCGGCGACGCCAGCACCGCCGACCTGCGTCCCCGCGCGGACGAGTTCGTCGCTGCCGGCGGGTCGACGACCGACCTGGTGCAGCGGCTGCAGACGGAGGGGCACGTCGTCGCCCTGGTGAGCAAGTACGCCCACCGCGCGCTGAGTGCGGCCGACGTGGCGATCGGCGTGCAAAGCACAACCGCGGACGGCGCGATAACGCTGCCGTGGAGCGCGGACCTGGTGTGCGCCGATCTTGTCCCGGTGGAGCAGCTGCTCGCCGCCACCATCGCTGCGCGGCGGGTCAGCGAACGCGGTCGTACCCTGGCTCTGTCGGCCAGCACCCTCGGCGGCCTGCTGCTGGTTGCCGGCCCACGCCGCGGCGCACACCTGCGCGCCACCAGCCCGGTCACCGCAGCCGCCCTGGCCGGACTCACCTCCGGCACCGTGGCTGGCTGGCGCGCGGGGCGGCTCCGCAGCGTGGGCGACGTGCCGCTGGTGCCCTGGCACGCGCTGGAGGGCGACGATGTCTTGAGTCGGCTGCCTGCGCCGGTTCGTCAGCCGTCCGTACGCACCGAACGGCGCGGTTGGCCGCAGGACACGACGCACGCGGTGCTCGACGGCATTGTGCACCTGGCGAAGCCGGTGGTCGCACCGGTGCGCCGTCCGTTCACCGCCGCACTTCAGCTCTCGCGTCACGTCCGTGAGGAGCTCGCCGACCCGCTGACCCCCGTGCTGAGCGTCGGCGCCGCCGCGTCCGCCATCTTGGGCTCACCCACCGACGCCGTCCTGGTGGGGTCGGTGATGGGAGTGAACGCGTTGGTGTCGGCATTGCAGCGCCAGCGCGCCGCCGCAGCGATGCACCACCTGCTGCTCGGCGAGCAGGTCGTGGCCCGACGCCTGGACGAGCCGCGGATGCGCAACCCGGCGACGACCGAGCTCGGTGACGCCGGACGCCGCAGCCCAGCGACAGCGCTATGCCCCGGCGACGTGATCGCCCTGCGTGCCGGGGACGTGGTGCCCGCGGACGCCCGGCTGCTGGCGGTCGACGGCCTGGAGCTGGACGAGTCCGGGCTCACCGGTGAGTCGGTGACCGTGGACAAGCAGACCACGGCCACTCCCGGTGCCGCACTGTCGGACCGGGCCTGCATGGTGTACGAGGGCGCCGTCGTGGTCAACGGTGCGGCCCGTGCGGTGGTGGTCGCCGTCGGTTCGGCCACCCAGGCCGGGCGTGCGGTGGCCGCGGCCAGCGGGCCACCCGCAGGTGGAGTGCAGGCGCAGCTGAGTGCACTCACCGACAAGGCACTGCCGCTGACGCTGGGCGGTGGCGCCGCCGTGACCATGCTCGGCTTGGTGCGGGGGCAGCTGCTGCGGTCGGCCATCGCCGACGGAGTGGCTGTGGCAGTGGCCGCGGTGCCGGAGGGCCTGCCGCTGGTGGCCACGGTGGCGCAGTTGGCGGCGGCGCGGCGGCTGTCCCGACGCGGAGTGCTGGTGCGCGCAAGCCGAACCGTCGAGGCACTGGGGCGGGTCGACACGATGTGCTTCGACAAGACCGGCACGCTCACCGAGGGTCGGCTGCGGCTGGTGGCGCTGGCCGATCTGGACTCAGAGTGGGACACCGCGCAGGCCGAGGCCGCCCCGGACGCGCGTCGCCTGCTGCGCGCAGCCGCCCGCGCGTGCCCGCAACCCGAGGACGGTCCCGTGGTGCACGCCACCGACCGAGCCGTGCTCGACGGCGCGGACGCCCACCTCGGCAAGCAGGCCGCCCACGTGTGGGACCCGTTGGAGGAGGTGCCCTTCGAGAGCAACCGTGGCTACGCCGCCACCCTCGGCCACACCGCACGGCACCTGCGCTTGGTGGTGAAGGGCGCACCGGAGGTACTTCTGCCCCGCTGCACCCGGGCCCTCCAGGCCGACGGGAGTGTCTCCGGCCGCACCATCGGGCCGATGTCCAGCAGTGATCGCAAGCGCGCCATGGCAACGGTGCACCGGCTGGCCCGGCGAGGGCTGCGCGTGCTGGTCGTGGCCAGGCGCGACCTCGCGGAGGCGCCGGAGGACGTGGCAACGGCCGTGGAACATCTCACCCTGATGGGCTTCATCGGCCTGGCCGACACACCGCGTGCGGCCACCCTGCCGGTACTGAGCGAGTTGGATCGTAACCACATCGGCGTCCGGATGATCACCGGCGATCACCCCGTCACCGCCAAGGCCATCGCCCAGCAGCTGGGCATCTCTGTGGCATCCCTGGCCACCGGAAAAGACCTCGACGGCCTGGACGAGGCGCACCAGGCCGCCCTCATCGAACGCACCACCGTGTTCGCCAGGGTCACCCCGGAGCACAAGGTGCGCATCATCACCGCCCTGCAGCGGGGTGGTCACGTCGTGGCGATGACGGGGGACGGCAGCAACGATGCCGCCGCGATTCGGACCTCCGATGTAGGCATCGGTATCGCCGCCCACGGCTCGGCCGCCGCCCGCAACGCCGCGGACTTGGTGCTTACCGAGCCGGACATCACGCTGTTGCTCGATGCGCTCGCCGAAGGCCGTGCGATGTGGCAGCGCGTCCGAGACGCGGTGGGCATCCTGGTGGGGGGCAACGCCGGTGAGGTCGCCTTCACCTTGCTTGGCACGGCGATCGCCGGCCGGGCGCCGGTCGGGACACGCCAGTTCCTGCTGGTCAACCTGCTGACCGACATGTTCCCGGCAATGGCCGTGGCGTTGTCGCACGCGCGCCCCCCACGCGAGGACCTACCACAGTTCGAGGATGACCCGGCCAGTCTCGTGGAACGCAGCGCTGCGGCTGCCGGCGCCGAGCTCGCCGCCACGCCCAGGCCGGAACTCGGTGGTGAGCTCTTGCGCTCCGTAGCCGCACGGGGCATCGCCACCGCGGCCGGCGCGAGCGCCGCATGGAGCGTCGGGCGCTTCACCGGCACCAGGCGACGGGCCAGCACCATGGGTCTGGTCGCGCTGGTGGGCACTCAGCTCGGCCAGACCATCCTGGTCGGGGGTCGCAGCCCGCTGGTCTGGTGCACCGCGGCGGGCAGCGGGGCCGTGCTGGTTGCCGTAGTGATGACGCCGGGCGTCAGCCAGTTCTTCGGGTGTACGCCACTGGATCCGGCTGCCTGGTTGGTCGTGGGCGCCAGCGCGGCGGGCGCAACCGTCGCCGCCGCTGCCTTGCCATCACTCATACCCTGCCTCACGACCATCCTCGCCCCGGCCGGTCACCGACTGGGGCATCACCGCGTCGCAACCGTACTGAGTGGACCACCTTGTTAGGAGGGGCTCAGACGTCTTCGAGTGCCTCCCCGAACTGCTGCACCACCCGGTGGCGCTGATTTGATGCCAGGAAGTGACCGCTGGCGAGCACCAGGGCGACGGGCCACTCCAGGACGCCCAAGACGCCGAGCGCCCCGATCGCCGCGAAGTAGCCGAGCTGCTGCGGCTCCGGCAGACGCACCGCGCCCACCAAAGGCAGCCGCAACTTCATGTGGCCGGCTTCCTCCACCTTGCGCGCCGCGGCCCGGCCGGACACATGCAGTGTCGCGGGTGCCTTTGTCGGAGCCCCGGCCGACTTTTGGGGAGCTGCTTTCGGCGGTGCCACTTTCCGGGGGGGCGCTTTCCGTGGGGGCGTCTTAGCGGGGGACGCCTTACGAGGGGGTGCCGCCTGAGTGTTGTCGGCCATTCGCTACTCCTCGCCATCATGCACGGGACACAGTTGGCCACCGGGATCTGGTGATCGTCGCACAGTGTCCGTGTTGGCGCCGTTCTACCCGATGCGCGAGCGCAGCGACCCGGGGTCAAGGGCCGGGTTGAGGTGGCGGCGTGGGCTCGGATCGCTGAAAGAGGTTAGAGCACTTCTCGTTCCGCGGCTGCATCCGTAGGCCACGGGAGATTCCCCTGGGCCGACAGCACCGCCGTACGAGGCGCGCCGACGCTCCGCGAGGAGGGTGACAGTCCACAGCGGACGGCAAATGGAGAGGGGAGTATTTACTCCTTTCCACTTCCAATTTATAGCGCACCGGGGGACTTGCGGCAAGGCCCGGGTCGTACCGCAGACTCGCTGGCCGACGCCAGAACCTACGGAAATGGGAGTTGCGAAATGCGTGTCTTGTTATCGACGTACGGGTTGTGTGGGCACGTCGAAACGCTGGTCACGGACTCAGATCGGAGCTGATGACGTGACCCCCCCTGACTACCAGCGCGTTTGACCTTCCCGAAAACCTCGCCGCCAAGGCCGACCCGACGCTGATCGCCGCCGACGAGCAGCATTTCACGGCCATCGCGGAGAGCCTCGTACAGTCGATCGCCGAGCTGTCCGGCCGCCTCGATGCCGTGCGCTTGGCACCCGGCGGCATCGGCCAGGAGGCGATGGACCGGGATATGGAGATCCACCGGCTGACCGCTCGCCTGCGCGCCCTGCGTCGCTTCGGTGTGGACCTGTGTCTCGGACACATCGTCAGCGGAGATGACCCCGAGCCCGTGTACGTCGGACGACTTGGCCTCACGGACAGCGCGGGTCGTCGGCTGCTGCTCGACTGGCGCTCCCCCGCGGCTGAGCCGTTCTTCGGAGCGACCCACGCCAACCCGATGGGTCTGGCCAGGCGCCGCAGGTATCGCTGGACGCGCGGCCGGATCAGCGACTACTGGGACGAGGTGTTCACCGCAGATGGCACAGTCGGGTTTCTATCCCACCCCGCGCTCGACGACCAGTCCGCCTTCATCGCCAGCCTTGCCAGCTCCCGCTCGCCCCGGATCCGAGACGTGCTCGGCACCATCGCGGCCGACCAGGACGCCATCATCCGCGCGGAATCCCGCGGCGCGCTGGTGCTCGAGGGCGGTCCGGGTACGGGTAAGACGATCGTCGCTCTGCACCGCTGCGCCTACCTCATCTACTCCGACCCACGCCTGCGTCACCGCCGGGGCGGCGTCCTGTTCGTCGGTCCGCACCAACCCTTCCTGGCCTACGTCGCCGACGTCCTCCCCAGCCTCGGAGAGGAGGGCGTGCAGACCTGCACCCTGCGGGACTTTGTCGCCGAGGGCGCCGCAGCAGCGATGGAGACCGACCCGAACGTGGCCCTCCTGAAGTCGTCGGCGAACCTGGTGAAGGCGATCGAGGCGGCCGTCAGTTTTTACGAGGAACCGCCCACCAAGGGGATGACGGTCGAGACCTACTGGTCCGACATCTGGCTGAGCACCGACGATTGGGCCGAGGCGTTCGAAGCGCCAGACTTCGGTACTCCGCACAACGAGGCGCGCGATCAGATCTGGGAGGAGCTGCTCACGATCCTGGTGGAGAAGGACGACGGTGACGCCCCGGCTCAGCAGCTCCGGAAGTCGCTGCTGCAGAACGAGGAGCTGCTCATGACCCTCCACCGCACGTGGCCGCTGATCGAGGCGACCGACCTCGTCGGGGACCTGTGGTCGGTGCCCGCCTACCTGCGGATGTGCGCCCCCTGGCTCAACCCCGACGAGGTTCGGCAACTGCAACGCACGGACGCACAGAACTGGACGGTGTCCGACCTCCCCCTCCTGGACGCGGCCCGGCAGCGGCTCGGTGACCCGGAAGCGTCACGCCGCCAGCGTCTCGATAACGCAACTGTGAACGCCGAACGCGAGCGCAGGTCCAGCGTCATCGACGATCTGATCGCGGCCGACGTCTATGCCGACGGCGAAGGCTTGATGACGCAGCTGCGGCACCAGGACCTGCAGGAGATGCTGGTCGATGAGGCCGCACTGCCCGGCACCGACCCGGACCTGCTCGCCGGCCCGTTCGCGCACATCGTCGTGGACGAGGCTCAGGAACTGACCGACGCCGAGTGGCAGATGTTGCTGCTCCGCTGCCCGTCCCGGAGCTTCACCATCGTCGGGGACCGTGCCCAGGCCAGGCACGGGTTCACGGAGTCGTGGCAGGACCGGCTGGCGCGGATCGGGCTCCACCGCATCAACCTGGCCTGTCTGAGCATCAACTACCGGACGCCGGTAGAGGTCATGGCGGAAGCCGAGCCGGTCATCCGGGCCGTGCTGCCGGACGCCAACGTGCCGACCTCCATCCGCAGCAGCGGCGTCCCCGTCGTCCACGGATCCGCAACGGATCTGAGGTCGATCCTCGACACCTGGCTCGCCGAGCACGCCGACGGGATCGCCTGCGTCATCGGCGCTGGTGACACCGACGATGGCACGTTCCGGGCAGGTACGGCCGGGCCCCGCGTCCGGTCGCTGACCCCGGAGCTGTCGAAGGGTCTCGAGTTCGATTTGGTCGTCCTCATCGACGCCGAGACATCAGGCGCCGGGCGGGCAGGCAGAGCGGCGTACGGCACGGGCATCGAAAGAGCGGTCGACCGCTATGTCGCGATGACCCGAGCGACCCAGCGACTCGTCATCCTCACGAGCTCCTGACGCTGGGGTGGTGTCTAGTCCGGCGGCTTCGCTGCCTCGCTCGGCGACCCGTCCTGAGCAAACCGGGACTGCCACCGGCGGGCGTCGAGGAAGCGCAGACCCGGCACGTGCTGCAACTCCAAGGATAACAACACCAGCGCGGTCGCCAGCGCCGCGACGAATAGACGTCCTTCCCCGGCTGCGGCGCCGATCGCGGCGGTGGCGAAGATGGCGGCTGCCGTCGTCACCCCGCGGACGACCTCGCCGCCGGCCAGGTCCTGCCGGAAGACCAGACCGCCGCCGATGAAGCCGATCCCGGTGACCGCCCCCGCGAGCGCGTTGGGGGCACCGTTCTCCGCGAGCACACCGATCACCGCGGTGCCGAGACCGATGAGCGAAAACGTGCGGTCCCCGGCAGGCGAGCCGCGCAGTTGACGCTCGAAACCAAGCAGATACGTCAACCCGAAGGCGACCAGCAAGCGGAGGGCCAACGCACCGTCCGCGACGTCGGGAGCACTCACGCCGTTCTCCTCCGCAGGCATTGTTCAAGGCGGGCGTCCTGCCCTTTGGCCCGCAGCTCAGAGTTACCGCAAAAGCTGTCGCGCCATCACCATGCGCTGGATCTGGTTCGTGCCCTCGTAGATCTGGGTGATCTTGGCGTCGCGCATCATCCGCTCCACGGGGAAGTCCCGGGTGTAACCGGCGCCCCCGAACAGCTGCACCGCGTTGGTGGTGACCTCCATCGCGGTGTCGGTGGCGAAGCACTTGGCGGCCGAGGCGATGAACCCGAGGTTGGGCTCCATCCGCTCGGCCCGCGCTGCCGCGACGTAGCACATGTGCCGTGCCGCCTCGATCTTCATGGCCATGTCGGCCAGCATGAACTGCACACCCTGAAAGTCCGAAACTGCCTTGCCGAACTGCTTGCGGCCCTTGGTGTACTCGATGGCCGCGTCCAGGGCGCCCTGGGCGATGCCGACAGCCTGGGCGCCGATGGTGTGGCGGGTGTGGTCCAGCGTTTTCAGCGTGGTCTTGAAACCGGTTCCTGGTGCGCCGATCATCCGGCTACCGGGCACGCGGCAGTTCTCGAAGTACACCTCGCGGGTGGGGCTGCCCTTGATGCCGAGCTTGCGTTCCTTCGCGCCCACCGAGATGCCCACGTCGTCGACGTGCACCATGAACGCGGAGATCCCGTTGGCACCCTTGTCCGGGTCGGTCACCGTCATCACGGTGTACCAGCTGGAGACGCCGGCGTTGGTACACCAGGCCTTGGTGCCGTTGATGATCCAGTCGTCACCGTCGGCCTTGGCCCGGGTGCGCATGGACGCAGCATCCGAGCCGGCCTCGCGCTCACTCAGCGCGTAGGACGCCATGCATTCGCCCGAGGCGATCGAGGGCAGCACCTCCTGCTGCAGTTCCTCGCTGCCGGACAGGATCAGGCCCATGGTGCCCAGCTTGTTCACCATCGGGACGAGCGAGGATGACGCACAGACCCGGGCCACCTCCTCTACGACGATGCAGGTCGCCACCGAGTCGGCACCCTCACCACCGAAGCGCTCCGGGATGTGCACCGCGTTGAAGCCGGCAGCGGTCAACGCTTTGCGTGCCTCGTCCGGATAGCGCTCGTGCTCGTCCACGTCCGCGGCGTACGGCGCGATCTCCTTCTCCGCCAGGGCACGCACCGCCTCGCGCAGTCCGTTGTGCTCCTCGGCGAGGGCGTACAGGTCGAAGTCGGGATTGCCGAACTGGCTGGCCACAGGGTTCCTCCTGGTTAATGATTAGTAACGTCAAGCGTAGCGCGCAGTGCCCTGTCCTTGGCCAGCACCGACTGCTCGAGCTCGGCCTGAAATTGCACCACGCGCTGGCGCAGCCCGTCGTCGGCCGCGGCGAGGATGCGCACCGCCAACAGACCCGCATTGCGGGCTCCGCCCACCGACACCGTCGCCACCGGCACGCCCGCGGGCATCTGCACGATGGACAGCAACGAGTCCATGCCGTCGAGGTACTTCAAGGGCACCGGCACACCGATCACCGGCAGCGGCGTGGCCGAGGCCACCATCCCGGGCATGTGGGCCGCTCCCCCGGCGCCGGCGATGATCACCTGCAGGCCCCGGTCAGCGGCATCGCGTGCGTAGTCCAGCATGCGCTGCGGGGTGCGGTGCGCGGAAACCACGCCCACCTCGAAGAGCACCCCGAACTCGGTCAACGCTTCGCCGGCGGCCTGCATCACCGGCCAGTCGGAGTCGCTGCCCATGATCACCGCGACGCGTGCTTCATTCACCATGCGCATCCCATCCGTCGGACCACTGCGCGTGCGACATCCAGTGCGCCGCCCGCTCCGCGCGTTCCCGGACGACGGCCACGTCGGTGCCGAGCACCGTGACGTGTCCCACCTTGCGCCCGGGTCGCTCGCTCTTGCCGTACAGGTGCAGCTTGGCGTCGGGCATCCGGGCGAACAGGTGGTGAGCTCGTTCGTCCATCGACATGGCCGGGATCTGCTCAGCACCGAGGATGTTGCCCATCACCACCACCGGCGCTGTCATGGACGTGTCGCCGAGGGGGTAGTCGAGCACCGCCCGCAGGTGCTGCTCGAACTGCGAGGTGCGGGCACCCTCGATGCTCCAGTGCCCGGAGTTGTGCGGTCGCATGGCCAGCTCGTTCACCACTAGCCTGCCCTGCTGGGTCTCGAAAAGCTCCACGGCCAGCACGCCGACCACCCCCAGCTCGGCGGCCAACCGTAACGCCAGCTGTTCCGCCTGCTCGGCGACCTCGGCATCGAGCTCCGGCGCAGGGGCGAGCACCAGCGCACAGATGCCGTCGCGCTGCACGGTCTGTACCACCGGCCACGCCGCCCCCTGGCCGAAGGGTGAACGGGCGACCACTGCGGCCAACTCGCGCCGGAAGTCCACCCGTTGCTCGACCAGCAGTGGCGTACCGGCATTCAACTGCTCCGTCACAACGCGGTCGGCCTCAGCGCCATCACCCAGCATCCACACCCCGCGGCCATCGTAACCACCGCGCACCGCTTTGAGCACGCACGGCCAGCCGTGTTCCGCACCGAAGCCCACCACGTCCGCGGGCGAGTGCACCGCAGCGAACGGGGGCACCGGAGCACCCAGGGCGCTCAGTCGCTCGCGCATCACCAGCTTGTCCTGGGCGTGCAGCAGGGCGTGCGCCGGCGGCAGCACCTGAACGCCTTCGGCTACCAACGTCGCGAGGTGCTCTTGGGGAACGTGCTCATGGTCGAAGGTCACCACGGTAGCCCCGGCGGCGACGGCACGCAGCGCATCGAGATCGGTGTGCGCGCCCAGCACCACATCGGGGCTCACCAACGCAGCCGGGTCGCCAGGATCTGCGGCCAGCACCCGCAAACTCTGGCCCAAAGCGAGGGCGGCCTGGTGAGTCATCCGGGCCAGCTGACCGCCCCCCACCATGGCCACCACGGGTGCGCCACCGCCCTGCGCCACGTGTGCTCTCACAGTCGAAGATGGTCCCACGCTCGTTCATCCGACCCGGCTCCGGGCGATCGAGTGCCCAACAAATCCGTAGAGTGCAGATCGTGTCCTTCGTCGACGCGGCCGTAGCCCGCCTGCCACGCCGTCTGCAAGAGCTGGCAGCCACCCACCACGAGCTGGCCAAATTTGCCCTCGTCGGGGGTACCACGTTCATCGTGGACACCATCACGTTCTACGCGCTCAAGTCTTCGGTGCTGGACTCGAAGCCGGTGACCGCCAAGATCTTCGCGGTGCTCGTAGCGACGATCTTGTCCTACGTGCTCAACCGCGAGTGGTCGTTCAAGAGCAGGGGCGGGCGTGAGGCGCACCACGAGGCGGCGTTGTTCTTCGCCATCAGCGCGGTAGGGATGGTCATCAACGCGGCCCCGCTGTGGGTCTCCAGCTACGTCTTTCACCTTCGCGTACCGAGTATCACCCCGCTCGAGGAAAACATCGCCGACTTCATCAGCGCGCAAATCATCGGCACCCTGCTGGCGATGGCTTTCCGCTGGTGGGCGTTTCGGAAGTTCGTCTTCCTTGAGGTCGAGATCGAAGAGGCGGAGGCCACGGTGCCCGACCACATGGGCGACGAGCTCGCCGAGGAAGAGTTCGGACACAGCTGAGGGCACGCCTGCGCACCGTTCAGCGAGGCTCCCGCGGGGGCGGCTCGGGGTTTTTCTGCCGCGGAACCACTGTGGTGGCGACGGTGAGGAAGAGCGCAAAGACCGGCGGCCGGGCGCGTCGCAGCTCGAGTCGACCACCATCGGTTTCGGCCAACGCCCGGGCCAATGCCAGGCCGACGCCGGTGGAGGCGCCCCCACTGAAGCCGCGGTCGAAGATGTGCGGGATCAACTCGTCGGGCACGCCGGGCCCCTCGTCGGCCACTTCGATGAGCGCAGTGGGCTCCCTGGCCACACCGTCGAACCGGGCGGGCACCTGACTCAACGTCAGCCGGACCTCACCCGCGCCGTGCAACAACGCGTTCTCCAATAGCACGCCCACGGTCTCCCGCAACCGGGCGGCGTTCGCCCGCGCGGGCGTGGCGCCGGGGATGTCCACCCGGAGCGCGCGGCCTGCGTCGCCGTACAGGGGTCGCCATTCGCCAACCAGCTCATGCAGGGTCGCGGCGGCGTCCACCGTCCCTGCTTGCGCGGTCCGCACCGCGCGAGAGGCCACCACCATGTCGTTGACGGCGGCGGTGAGCCGGTCGACCTGGTCCATGGCCGCTGCCGCCTCCTCGACGACGGCCGGGTCAGCGTGGTCGGCCAGCTCATCCAGGCGCAGGTGCACCGCGGTCAAGCGGCTGCGCAGCTGGTGCGAGACGTCCCCCACCAGCTCCCGCTCACGCTGGACCAGTGCGGCGAGCTCCAGCGCCGAGGAGTCCAGCACGTCGGACACCCGGTCCAGCTCGGCGATGCCGTGGCGGGTGGCGGCCACCCGGAAGTCGCCGGAGCCCAGCCGGGCCGCGCGTCGCGCCACATCCAGCAGGGGGCCGGCCAAGCGTCGGGCGGTGAGCGTCGAGATCACCGCACCGCCGGCGATGGAAAGCAACACAACGACGAGCACCACAGCCACCGCCTGCAACTGGGTGGTCCGCACGCCCTCACCGGGCACCTCCATGACCAGCGATCCGTTGCGGCCCAAATCCAACCGCTGAGCCACGGGCGCGGTCACCGAGGGTGAACCGATCTCAGCCTTGTGCAGTGCGCCGCTGCTGTCCGGATAGGTCACCACCAGGCGCGCATCGGCGGGCAACGCGAGTCGCAGCCGGCTGACGTCGAGACTTCCGTCGATCCGGTCGTCCGCGCCTTCCTGGGCCGCGAGGTCGGTGGCCACCTGGTCGAGGCGGCTGGACAGGTCACTCTTCGTGACGTCTGCCACCAACCGCCACGTGGTGAACACCAGCGGACCACCGAGCAGCAGCGCGGTCAACGCCACCACAAGCAGGTTCGACAGCAGGATGCGGCGGCGCATGGGTGCTCAGAGCGAGTTGAAGCGGAACCCGACGCCGCGCACCGTGGAAATGCGCTTGTCCAGGTCCCCGTTGTCCGCGCTGACGCTGGCTCCGCTGCCCGGTCCCCCGATCTTGCGACGCAGCCAGGACATGTGCATGTCCAGAGTCTTCGAGCCGCGCAGCGAAGGGTCCCCCCAGACGTCGGAAAGGATCTGCTCCCTGGTGACCACCTGCCCGGCGTGCTCGAGCAGCAGCTTCAGCAGCTCGTACTCCTTGTTGGCCAAGCCGACCTCCACCCCGTCCACGTAGACCCGCCGGGCCGCATGCTCCAGTCGCACCCCGGCGACGTCGAGCACGTCGTCCCCGGGACCACCCCGACGGCGCAGCAGCGCGCGCACGCGGGCCATCAGCTCGGCCACGCGGAACGGCTTGCCCACGTAGTCGTCTGCGCCCGCGTCCAGGCCGACCACGAAGTCGACCTCGTCGGTGCGGGCGGTCAGCATCAGCACTGCGACGTCGGGACGCGCCGTGCGCAGCCGCCGGCACACCTCCAAACCGTCCATGCCTGGCAGTCCCAGGTCGAGCAGCACGAGGTCGAAGGTTCCGGTGGTCGCCCATGCCAAGGTGCCCGGTCCGTCCGCGACCACATCAACGGCGTATCCCTCGCGCTGCAGCGCCCTGGCCAGCGGTGCGGCGATGGCGTCGTCGTCCTCGGCGAGCAGCACAGTGGTCACAATCTCAGAGCCTACGGCTGCGCAGGAACCTCGACCTCAGCCGTGGGCTCGCGCGTCTGCAGCTCGCCGAGCACCAGCTGGCTGTAGGCCAGACGTCCCAGTAGGTAATAACAGGCGACCTGCTCGTCGGTGAACCGTGCCCAGTCGAAGCGATCCCCCTGCTGACGCCAGAACACCTCCCACACCGTCGAGCAGGTCCCTGCGGGGTCGGGGAGGCTGAGCAGGCACCACCGGTCGTCGAGCTCGGCGCCGATGCTCAGCGCGTCCGCCGGCACAGCCAGCGCAGCGAGCCACTGCGCCACCGTCGTCTCATCGATCACCCGTCACCCCTGTTCCGCCGTGCCCAGCACACCCGAAGCGATCAGCTCGGCCACCGGCTGCGTCAACCGGTAGCGGGTGCCACCGCCGGGTTGGCCGAACCACGCTGCGACGTGGACCTGCCACACCGGCAGCGGGGCCTGCACCCGTAGCCGGCTCAGCGCACGCTCGGCGTACTCGGCAGGCACGCTGCGCTGGGCCAGCGGTGTGTTTGCCGCCGCGAGCACGCGGCCACGCGCAGAGCCCAACAGTTCCAGCTCGATGCCGGGCGCCAGTACCCGCGGCGTACGCAGATAGCTGTCCGCGGCGCCTTCAGGGTGCACCTCGCACGGCGGCCACGCGTACTCCCCAGGGCGCGACTCGGTCGGGCCGCGGACCACAAACCGCCGCTCCAGCTCCCGTTCGTGCATCCCACCGAGGGGGTCATATCCCTTCAGCAGCCCGCGCTCGCTCGGCTCGGTCGCTGCTGCCGGACTGCTCCGCTCGGCAGCAAACAGGGCCAGGTGCACCGGGTCGGGCAGCAGGGCGTGCGCGGGATGGTCGGCCACCGCGCAGCACAACCCCGGTCGCGGCTCGACGTAGGGACGGGGCAGCGGCAACTGCCTGGCCGGGCGGAGCGACGGCCGCGGGCTTACCCCGAGCGGAAACCCGACAATCAGGGCGAGCGCGGAGACAGGTTGTGCCGCCACCGAATTGGCCGCCGATGTCACGGGGTCTGCGTGGAGCGACAGCGCGCCGAACTCCGACGGCGGTGCCACCTGGCGAGGACCCGGAACAAGCAGAGAACGGGCCGTCACCGCCAGGGGCGGTCCTGAAGCCGGCGGCGCAGCACCCGGCTGTGGTGCGCCCGGCCACGCGGTCGGCGCCGCACCGGAAACCGGCCCGAGAGCCGACGGACCACCGCGCAGCGGGACCTGGGGCTGCGAGACCTGGGGCTGCGGGACCTGGGGCTGCGCCTGCGCGTTCGCCCACGGTGCGGTGCCAACGCTCGCCGGCCAAGCAGGGGTGACCGAGGCGACGGCGGGCGTGGCAACGCTGGGCGGGGCGGCCGCGTCGACGGCCGCGGTCAGCGGTGCAGCAACAGCTGTCGACGGGAGGCCCACCGGGGCCGCTGTCGGCGGTAGCGCCCACTGGGAGACGACCTGCGCGGGCTGCTCCGGTTGCGTGCTCCAGGCCCCGGGTATGACGGTCTGGGTCCCGGGTGTGACGGTCTGGGTCCCGGTTCGGGTGGCCTCGACCTCGGGGTAGGTCGCACCGGCGCCGGTCTGCGCGGACCAAGGCCGTGGTTGTGCGGACCAAGCTTCTGGTCGTGCGGACCCGACACCGGGTCGTGTGACCCCGCCGTCGGTGCGCGCAGGTGGGTCCACCGGTCGGTTGTCCAACAGGGGCGGCGGCTCCTGCTGCGGCGGTGGGTCGGCGCTGGGTGGTGCCGGCGTCACGGAAAAGAGCTGCGGTGCGGGCACTGACGGGGGGTGCGGTGCGGGACGAAAGATCGGCGCAGGGTCTGGAATTGGCGGTACTGGGTGCGCAGACGACACCACACCCGGCCCGAGCGGGGCGAGAAGCGGGTCCGGCATCCCACCATGCGACCCTGGGGCGCCCAAAGCCGCGGGCAGGCCCGGGCCGGCCAGTGGAGTGGCGAGATCAGCCGCCGGAGCAACGATCGCGTCGACCATTGTTTGTGCCGACGGGAGGGCGCCCGTCACCTTTGTCAGCTCGGGGAGCAGGGCACGCTGCTCCACCGTGGACAAATGCTCCACCGCCGCCTTCGCCTCGACCGGCGACAGCTGCGCCAGCGCTCTCAGCTGCTGGGTCCGCGGCCTGCCGGCAAGTTGGACCGCCACCCCTTCGGGCTGCGTCGCTGTCCCCTCGGGACGCCTAATGCCCAGCGGTCCGGAGGACGGGAGACCGGGAACCCCGCCGAGCGTTGCCCTCGTCGTGTTCGTGGTTGCCGCGACTGCGCCGTGCAGCAACTGGACCAGCGCCTGGTAGTGACCTTCGATCGCTGCGCTGGATGTCGCGATGGCCTGCGTGATGGCCGGCAACGTCGCTCCACCGGTTACGTTCCCGGCCATCCGCAACGCAGCGAGCTTCTCGGTGAGGGCACACAGCTCGGTGACGATCAGCACCTTGGTCTGCCGCACCGCTCCCGCGTCGGCGGTCAGCGCAGTCGACAGCGACGTGCAGTGCTGTGCGGTAGTGGCGACGTGGGAGTTCTCGGTGCCGAACAGGCGATCGGCCGCAGCGCTGAGCCCCTGCGCCAAACCGCCTGTGCTCACCGCGAGCACGTTCTGCGTGTGCCGGTCGGCGTCGCCGGCCGACGTCTGCACGCGGGATGCGGTGTGGCCGTAAGCATCGCCTGCGGAGGTCAGCGCATCCTCGTCGACCTGCGGCCAGTGCTCACGTAGCGCGAGTGACGCCGCCTCGCTCACCTCGCCCGGCAGACTCAGTGCCACCGTCACACCCTCCCGTCAGCCACATCGTGCACGCTTGCGCCGTTGTGTGCGTCGACTCCGGTGAGCGTGGCCGCACCACCTTGCACGGTGGTGTCGAGGGTACGTAGCGACCGGGCGACCGCAGGCAGCGCTCGCGCCACTGCCTGACGGGCGGTGTCATAGCGGGCCGGTGGTCGAGCTCCATACCCCCGTCGTTCATCGCAGGCGTCCACCGTCCGCGGGACGCAGCCACGACTCCGGCTCGTCCCACTCATCGGGGTGGTGGTCCAGCACCCGAGCCTGCTGCTCATCGGCGAGCGCGGGGTCCAGCACCACCCCGGCTAGGTCGACATCGGCAGGCACCAGCGGAGCCAACAACTGCATGGTCACCGCACCCGCCCGGGCGCAGGCGCGCTGGACGGTCGCCACGATCTCCGCCGCCAACGCCTGGGGCCGCAGCCGGACCGCCTCCTCGCCCAAGCTCAGCTCCAGCAGCGTGCCGCGACCGGACACCACTGCGTCGATGTCCGTCTGAGTTGAGCGTGTGTGGACCCGCAGCTGCGCCAGTTTCTCCTAAGCTCTGCCGGCCGCCTCCAGGCGCCCGACCATATCGGCTCTGCGCTGATCAACAGCAGCACTGGCCTGCTCCGCCGTGAGCACCGGCCTCTGGTGGCCGGAAGCTGTGCTCACGTAGCCCTGCCTTCCTGCTCGGGCCGCGGTGCGCCAGATGCGGCGTGCCTCTCCCAGGTCCGACGCGGCAGAGGCCGAGTTGGTTCCCGTGACCGCACACGCGCGGGGCTCACCCTGACGAACGCGCTTCCCGATGCCGGTCGCGGCCGCCGTCCTCGTCGTCCCAGCCCGGCCCGCGACCACGGTCGGCGCTACCACGGTCGGCATCGCCACGGTCAGCGTCGTACACCTCGTTGTAGAGCAAGGAGTGCACCTGCTCGACATGCGGAATGTCGTCAAATTCCAAAGGCTCTTGCGAAGCCGACTCGATGATCAACGTGCCGGTACCCAGCATCCGGTCGAGCAAGCCGTGCCGAAATCGGACGCTGTTGATCCTGGTGATCGGAATGTCCAGGCCGGTGCGGGTTAACACACCTTGGCGGACCAGGACACGTCGGTCGGTGAGCACAAAATGAGTTGTGTACCAACGCAGGAGCGGCGTTATCGTCCAGCGGGCGATGACGGTGATACCCAGGACGGCCAGCACGATCCAGCCGACGTTCGCCCAGCTCTGGTTCCGGATGAGCGCAGCGATAAACCCCGCGAACGCCACCACCACGAGCAGTACCAGCACCGGCACGAGCAGCATCTTCCAGTGCGGATGTCGATGCAGGATCAGCTCCTCGTCGGGGGCGAGGTCGTCCTCCGGGTACGCCACACGACCCTCCTGCGTTGGCTAGGGTACTCACGCTACCGCTCGTAGGTGCGTCACATCGCCGGCCGCTACCGCGTGCTCGGTTCCGGCTTCGTCGCGGACAAGGAGACGACCGGTGCCGTCGATGTCCACGGCGTGACCGGCGAGGGTTCGGTCCTGCGGCAGCGTCACCAGCACGTCACGCCCCAGGGTCGAGCAACGGGCGCGGTAGTCCGCGGCCAGGCCACTGCGCACCGGGTCTCCGCCGACGGCACGCCACGCACGCTCCCGGGCAGCGAGCTCGCGGAGCACCGCCCGCAGGACAGGACCACGATCGGTGCACGCCGCCGAGGCCAACACCAACGACGTCGCGGTGGGGACGGGCAGCTCGTCGGCGCGCAGGCTGACATTGAGGCCCAGGCCAACGACGACGACAGGCTCCGGTCCGGTCGAGGCCACCTCGGCGAGAATCCCCCCCAGCTTGCGCCCGTCGATGAGCACGTCGTTGGGCCACTTGAGCGTGACATCCACCTGCGCTACCCGCCGCAGGGCGTCGGCAACCGCCACCCCGGTCAGCAACGGCAGCCACCCCAGCTCCGTGAGCGACACGCCGGCGGTGCGGAGCAGCACGGAGAAGGACAATCCGGCCCGCGCGGGACTGCTCCAGGCACGGGCATGCCTGCCGCGGCCTGCGTCCTGGTGCTCGGCGATGAGCACGCTGCGGTCCGCCGCACCCGCGCGCGCGGCGGCCATCAGGTCCGCATTGGTGGAGCCGGTGCTGCTCACCACGTCCAACGAGGCCCAGTCACCCGCCGGCGCCACCAGCGCTGCGCGTAACGCGGCGGCATCCAGCGGTGGTCGCTCGAGGTCGGTCCACATCGCTGCATCGTCGCACGCGCCGGGATGCTCACGGGCTCGCCCGGAGCCGCCCGATAGAGTCCGCGCCATGACCAGTGTGACGGAGCAGGCGCCCGCGGACGCGTCCGAGGCAGCAACCCCAGACATCCACACAACCGCAGGCAAGCTCGCCGACTATCACGAGCGCGAGAAGGCTGCGATCCACGCCGGCTCGGCCAAGGCGGCGGAGAAAGCCCACGACATGGGCAAGATGACCGCCCGTGAGCGCATCGGGGCCCTGCTGGACCCAGGCTCCTTCGTCGAGCTGGATGCGCTGGCCCGGCACCGCTCGACCAACTTCGGGATGCAGAAGAACCGCCCCTTCGGCGATGGCGTGGTCACCGGCTACGGCACCATCGACGGCCGAGAGGTCTGCCTGTTCAGCCAGGACGCCACGGTGTTCGGCGGCAGCCTTGGTGAGGTGTACGGCGAGAAGATCGTCAAGGTGATGGACCTGGCGATCAAGACCGGACGCCCGCTGGTCGGCATCAACGAGGGTGCCGGTGCCCGCATCCAGGAGGGCGTGGCCTCGCTCGGTCTGTACGGCGAGATCTTTCTGCGCAACGTGCACGCCTCCGGCGTCATCCCGCAGATCTCGCTGATCATGGGGCCGTGCGCCGGCGGGCACGTCTACTCCCCCGCGCTCACCGACTTCATCGTCATGGTCGACAAGACCAGCCAGATGTTCATCACCGGGCCCGACGTGATCAAGACCGTCACCGGCGAGGACGTCACCATGGAGGAGCTGGGCGGTGCGCACACCCACAACTCGAAGTCCGGTGTGGCGCACTACATGGGCTCGGACGAGCAGGACGCACTGGACTACGTCAAGGAGCTGCTCAGCTACCTGCCGAGCAACAACCTGTCCGAGGCGCCGCGCTTCGATGTACCCCCGGTCACCGAGGGCTCCGTCGCGGACAACCTCACTGACGCCGACATCGAGCTGGACACGCTGATCCCGGACTCGGCGAACCAGCCCTACGACATGCATGAGGTGATCTCCCGCATCGTCGACGACGGCGAGTTCCTCGAGGTGCAGCAGCTGTGGGCGCCGAACATCCTGATCGGCTACGCCAGGGTGGAGGGGCGCAGCGTGGGCGTGGTGGCCAACCAGCCCACCCAGTTCGCCGGGTGCCTGGACATTCACGCCTCGGAGAAGGCCGCCCGCTTCGTCCGCACCTGCGACGCGTTCAACGTCCCGGTGCTGACCTTCGTCGACGTCCCCGGCTTCCTGCCCGGCACCGAGCAGGAGTACGACGGCATCATCCGCCGCGGCGCCAAGCTGATCTACGCCTACGCCGAGGCGACCGTGCCCAAGGTCACCGTCATCACCCGTAAGGCCTACGGCGGCGCGTACGACGTGATGGGCTCCAAGCACCTGGGGGCGGACGTCAACCTGTCCTGGCCGACGGGTCAGATCGCGGTCATCGGCGCGTCGGGCGCGGTCGGGATCGTGCACCGGCGCAAGCTCGCGGCGGCGAAGGAGGCGGGTGAGGACGTCGACGCGCTGCGCTTGGAGCTGCAGCAGGAGTACGAGGACACGCTGGTCAACCCCTATATCGGCGCCGAGCGCGGGTACGTGGACGCGGTGATCCAGCCTTCGCACACCCGAGGTCAGGTAGCCCGTGCGCTGCAGCTCTTGCAGAGCAAACGCCAGACCCTGCCGCCGAAGAAGCACGGGAACATCCCGCTGTGAGCGAGCAACCCGAGCCGTTCCTCAAGGTGCTGCGCGGCGAACCCACCGACGCCGAGCTCGCGGCCCTGGTGGCGGTGCTCGCCTCGGCCGGTAAACCTGCGACGGCTGCGGCCGGTCCGCGTTCGCTGTGGGGAGACCCGGCTTTGCAGCTGCGCAGCGCGGCGATGCCCTCCTCCGGCGCGTGGACGTCCGCGATCGGTTACCGCTGAGCGTGCAGCTGGTTCTGGCCTCGGCCTCACCGGCGCGTTTGTCCGTGCTGCAGGCCGCCGGGGTACAGCCGACGGTACAGGTGTCCACTGTGGACGAGGATGCGCTGATCGCCTCTGCCGGTTCGGTGCCGCCCGGGGAGCTGGTCACTGTGCTGGCCCGTGCCAAGGCTGCCGATGTGGCCTCCAATTTTGCTGATGCGGTGGTGGTCGGCTGCGACTCCATGCTGCACATCGGCGGCGAGTTGGTCGGCAAGCCGCACACCATCGAGGTGGCACGGGAGCGCTGGGTGGCGATGGCGGGTTCGAGCGCGGAACTGCTGACCGGGCATTGTGTGCTCCGCGTCCGCGACGGCGCGGTGCTCGCCGAAGCCATCGGCGTCGGGCGCACCGTGGTCCATTTCGCCAGCCCCTCGGCCGACGAGCTGGAGGCCTACCTGGCCACCGGCGAACCGCTGCGCGTGGCGGGGTCGTTCACCCTGGACGGCCTCGGCGGTTGGTTCGTCGAGGCCGTCGTGGGCGATCCGTCCAGCGTCGTCGGCATCGGGTTGCCGCTGCTGCGCCGGTTGCTGGCCGAGGTCGGCGTGCCGGTGCACACCTTGTGGGCCATGCCCGACGCAGCTTCCCACCGTTGACTCGTTGCGCAGCCGCGTCGGAACCTCGCCGGCACTCATGCGGCGACGAACCGAACCTGGGGCTGCCGGTGGTGAGCCGGCCTAGGTTTTCGGAGCGGGTCCATCCACTCGGGCGGCAGGAACCACGGGTGCAGGTCTGCGCCCATGATGATGTCTCAGCCACCGTGGTGCACAGTGCGATGGTGGGCGCGGCACAAAAGCGTCAAGTTCGCCAAATCGGTTGTGCCACCGTTAATCCAGTGGATGATGTGGTGCGCCTCAGACCATGCGGCTGGACGTCCGCAGCCGGGAAAACTACACCCGTGGTCGCGGGCGATCACTGCCCGCCGCTGCTGGGGAGACACCAATCGCTGCTTGCGCCCCAGGTTGAGCGGTGCACCGTCGTCATCGACGACGATGCACCGTCAGCTCGCAGTCACACGCGATGCGGCGCGCTCCGGCCGCGGAGATCGGTCCGAGCCACGGCATCCACCCAGAACCACCGTGGCTCTCACCGCCCGCCGCCAGGTCCTCGGCACGGATGAGCAGCGACAAGTGTGGCCGCTCAGCACCCTCGACGGGACCCTCACCACCGTCGGGAAGGTGCGCGAAGAATCCCGTCACCACCTTGGCGTGGGCGGTGCTGATCCGCCCGGCCGCCAACGCCTCGGCCGTGTCCGCCAGCTCGGTCAGCGCCCGACCCAGGTGCACCATTCCGGTCGCCGCACCTGGACTCATGCGGGTCGCCCCCGACAGCCACGCCGCCGTGTTGGAGGCGCCGAGCGTCTTTGCCGTCCCGCGGGTGTCCAGATCGGTGACCATTCGCAGCCGCAGGCCTTCCAACTCGCAGATGCGCTGCGAGAGTTCGGTGGTCGAAATCAGCAGCTCGGACTCGCCCAAACGCCACGTCTGCACCCCTGTGGGGTCGACGAGCAGCTCGTTCAGGTCCATACATAGAACACTAGTTCGAGTCACCGACAGTTTTGCGCTTCGTCGCGACCGAACGCGGACCGGACTCCTGGACCGTCGCCCCTCCGTAGACGTCGGCGTAGCTCGCTCGGATGACCTTCATGTCGAACCTGCCCACGCTCGTCTGCGGGATCTGGCTCACGATCTCGAGCACCTCGGGCAGCTGACACCTGGCGAAGGCCGACGACAGGTGCTCTCGGATCTCCTCGAGGGTGATCGCTGCTCCTGGTTTGGGGGGACGAGCACGAAAGGCCGCTCCTGCCACTGGAGGTGCTGAAGCACGACGACAGCGGCCTCGGCGACGGCGGATGACTGAGCAGCAGGTTCTCCATGTAGAGACCACTACGGAAGCAAGGAGCAGCTACGCGCGGCAGTCGAGGTTCCGATCATCGAGTACTTTGCCGAAACCGTTGCCGCCGTCCCGGTCGATGGAAGCAGTCGCGACATCAGAACTGCTCGCGACGCAGCCGTGGCGTCGATGCTGGCTGCGCATCCTGAGATCGTCGACTACCTCAGGCGCACCCTCTTGGACGCCAACGGGGACCACAGGCTCCTGGACCGACTCGCCGAACTTGCGGCGCGCCAGGTTCGCCAGCTGCGGGACGCCGGCCTGGCCTCCCCCCGTCATGGGCTCGCTGCCCAGGTCACCGAGATCCTCATGGCCCAGTTCGGGCAGCTCTTCCTGCAGCCCCTCGTGGACCGGACGTTCGAGTACTTCGGCGACTCGGCCAAACCGCGGCTCACCACAAGGATCGACACCTGAGCGCCGGACGCGCGCAGCAGCGGACGCAACTCGACACCTGAGCGCCGGCCGCGCGCAGCAGCGGACGCAACTCAGCGCTAGTGTCGTTCACAGTCCGCGGTGATCACCGAGCGGGTTGTTGTTGAGTTGTTCGAAGTAGTCATCGCTGCTGCTGGAGGTTGGTTCGGCCCTGTCCTCGGCGGTGAAGCTGTCGAGTAGTTCTGTCGCTTCGCGGGTGCGCGGGTCCTCGGTGAACTGGCCCGCCGCTTCGGCAGCGGCGCGGCGCGCCTCCTGCTCCGCTCGGCGTGTGCAGTCGATGATTTTCGCGGACAGCTCTGCGGGGCAAGTTGCAGGGCCTGGCGGGTCAGGTGGAGTGTTTGGATGCGTCCGCGGGCGTCGACCTCCACGTCGATGGCGCCGTTGGCGTGGCCACGCACCTGCCCCACAGCGAGTTGCGCCTGGTGGGCATTTCGACGGAGCTGGGTGACCTGATCGCTGGCGTCCGCTGCCCATGCTGTGTAGTCGGTCACCGAATCGTTCCCCGTCTCCGGCGGGTCTTTGCAGTGCAGTCCTTCGTCGCCGGCTGTCCCCCCAGCGTAGCGTCGGGGCCCAGCGTCATTCCGGTGAGGCCGCGGGGACTGGGCCGAGGAGGGAGTTGGGGTGTCGGAGTTGCGGGCGTCGCCGACGGAGTTCGCGACGGCGGGTCGTGGTGTGCGCGAGTCGGCGAACCGCCTCGACGAGCGGGTGAAGGCGTTGTCTTCACGGGTTGAGGAGCTGCTCGGCGGTGGCTGGCAGGGGCAGGCCAGCGATGCGTTCCGCCGGGACTGGCAGCAGTGGCGGGACGGGGCCCGTCAGGTGATCGGTGGCCTCGACACGACGGCATCGCTGCTGGAGTCAAGCGGGCAGGCCTACGGAGAGCAGGATGATGCGAACGCCCATGCCGTCCGCTCCACGGGCAGTGTCCTGAATTTGTGACGAGGGGGTGTGCGGATGGCGCGAAAATTCACGGTTGACCTGGCGCAGCTCGATGAGGTGATTGCGTTGCTGGCCCGGTTTGATACCGACGCCGAGGAACTGTGTGGCGAGGTGGATCAGACGGTCAACCGCCTGCACGTGAGTTGGTCCGGCGAAGGCGCATGCCCAACGCGCGGCGCACGAGCGGTGGACGACTGGCGCGGCAGAGATGCGCACCGCGCTGGAGAACCTGCATCAGGTGGCGAATACGGCCCACGGGAACTACTCGCGCAGCGTCGCAGCGAATGAGGGCATGTGGGCGGGGTAGCCGCGCTGGTCGTCGATCCGGATGAGTACGTGGCGGCGTCATCAGCGTTCGCGCGGGTCCGCGGCGACTCGCGGCAGGTGGTGTCGACGCTGGCCGGTGCGCTGGATGGTGGTTCCTCGGGGATGGGGGGTTCTGATAACGCGGGCACCGAATGGGCACACGGCTATGACGAGGCAGCTGCGCAGGGTCTAGCAGCGGCGGCGGCCCTGTCGAACGCCTGTGGCCAGGTATCCCTGTTGTTGGGTGCCTCCGGGCAGAACCATGCGCACGCAGACGCGGCCTCCACGATCGGCGGCGGGGACAGTGCGCTTGTGATGGGGCCGGTGATCCCGCCGCTCGCTACGCCGTCGGTGCCCTCGGCGGCGGGAGGTAGCGGCGGCGGGCCTCCTGGGTGGTCGCTGGTCGAGTCGCTGGTGGGCTATGCCTGGCCCAACGGGCATCAGGACCAGTTGCGGGCCGCGCAGACGGCGTGGCATACGGCGTCTGAGTCGTTGACTGCGGCAGCCGCTCCCGTGCCGGGGGCGGTCTCGCGTCTGGGTGCGCAGCAAAGCCCGGAAGTACCGGTGGCGGTGGCGACGTGCCAGCAGGTCGGCACCCACCTGGGGGACCTCTCCTCGGTGCTCACCCAGATCGGGGGTTCCTGCGGGGACTACGCGGCACACCTGGACCAGGCCCACCACGAGATCCTTTCCGAGCTGAAGGATCTGATCATTCAGACGGCGGCGATCGAGGCCGGTGGTGCTGTCCTCGCGTTCTTCACCGTCGGGCTCGACGAGATTGCCGCCCAGGCTGCAGTGGCGGCGCGGATCGCGATCGTCGCGGCACGGATCCGGCGGATCATCGAAGTCCTGATCGAGGCCGCCCGCGCTGTGGCCACCGCAGTCCGGGGTTTCGGCAGCCGGGCCCTGGAGATCCTCGGCAAGCTCAAACCACTCATCGAAGCCGGCGCGAAACGAGCGACCACGGCCATGGCGGATGGTGGAAAAACAGTGGTTGAGAAGGGACACCAGCTCGGCGCGAAGGATTCGCCCTCCGGCGTTGACGGCTTCTCAACGCGACGACTCGGCAGTTCGCTCAAGACCGAAACCGATAGCGGTTTCTTCTGGTCCGGCAGAACATCAGGAGGCGTCGGTGTAGGTCCTACCGAAACTGGACTAGGAGTTGTATTTGATATTGCATCATCGAAGGGTGGCACTACCCTGGAGCAACTAATGAAAGACCGTGGTATCGAATTGCCCCCGTGGGGTGACGGTACTGATCCCGTCGTTGTGAAAGCGTGGAGCAATGCTTCCGCACACTATGCAAATGGCGTCAGCGGTGACGTCAGGGCAGTGGTTGGCAGTTCACTTCGCGAAGGTAATGTATGCCAGACTGTGGAACTTCCCAGGCTGATTGATAACCCGAATGTCATTCGGATTACGCAGATTGATCCAGAGACAGGCGCAGAGCACGTCATTTTTCCACGCTGACCAAACATATCGAGGAGACTCAATGTCAACAATTACTGATGCAGAGGTCAGTAACGCAGTCGTCGTGGCACTGACCAATACCGACACCGGTGCGCCGATCGTCAGCAGCCAGAAATTTGAGGACCACTACGGACCAGATGCGGCGTCTGAGTTGTTGCCACGCGTCGTCGCCTTGCTGCATGAAGCGATGAGCATAGAAGTTGACTGGAGGGGTAAGTCGCTGGACGCCGGCAAGAACGAGGTGATAGCAAAGATGCACACAGGGCATCCGTACTTATCTGAGACCGCGCTGGGGCTTATCGGCGGGTATTTCTCCTTCCGTTGGCGCTGAGTTTCGCCGGGGTAAGCCCACAATGATCGCCAACTCCATTGATCGGGAACTTGTTGGAATTCGCGCAAAGCCGATCCAGGGAACGCGCTCGATAAGTACTTCCGCCCCGGCAGGCACCACGATGGACGTTGGTCCATGGAGATAGATGAATCCGAGATTGACGACGCAGTAATTGTTAGTATGTCGCAACCACCCAATGGGTACCCACATATTACTGATCAGCGACTTGAGGACAAACATGGAGTCGAGCGTGGTTCGCGACTGAACGATCAAGTGGAAGCGCTTCTTCGCGAAGCGGTGAATATCGACATTGACTGGAAAAACATGAGTCTGACCGGAGGCGGCCATTACGTGATACAGATCATGGCCCGGCGCCATCCGGAACTATCGGCACAAGCGCTCAAACTGATTGGAAATCACGTCACCTACCAGTGGCGATAAATCAGGCTAGATGCACTTCAGCGTCACCGAAGGGCAGTGAGCCCATTAAAGAGACGAGTCGAGGTTCCGTAGCAGTGGTCGATCGATACAGCGACACATCGATGCTAAGTGACGAGGACAAGGAGTTGGTTCGCCAAGCACGCGCCAAGTTCGCCGCGTTTAAGGTCCTCCCACCCGAGCGGCGCAGCAAGCTCGGCCCACGCAAACAGGACTTTCCAATCGGCATCAAGCCCGACGGTACGGTCAACCGCGTGCATGAGGATGAGCAGAGCGAAGGTCGTGGGGATCGCTGAGACCGGCTTCGCATGTCGCTGCGCAATCCCGCGTGAGCTGTAGCACCAACGAGATCGCCCGGCAACGGTGCCGCCAGGAGCGCTTCACGATCTGGTCCTACAGACTCCGGCCGCCGCTCACCTGCTCCTCGAACGTACGGAGCTCGGGCAGGCCGACCAGCTCGGTGAACTCCTCGAAGCCGGCCGCGTCGTCCAGCACCGCCAGCGGAGTACCGGCGCGCCGGATCTCGGCCAGGTACCGCTGCATCCCTGCCGTCGCCGAGAACAAGGTGGCGACCGGGAAGATCACCAGCGCGAAGCCGAGCTCGGCGATGCGCTCGAGCGCCAGCATCGGGGTACGTCCCCGCTCGACCCAGTTGAAGATCAACGGGGTGTCCGGGAACGCCGCCGCGACTGCCGCGAGCTCAGCGTCACTCTCGGGGGCCTCGACGAACAGCGCATCGGCACCCGCGTCGAGGTAGGCGCTCGCGCGTTCTAGAGCGCGGTCCAAACCCTCCACGGCGCGGGCGTCGGTCCGTGCGATGAGCACAAAGTTCGGGTCGCTGCGCGCCGCCACCGCAGCGTGCACCTTCTCCACCATCTCTCCCACCGGCACGACCTGCTTGCCCGCCATGTGCCCGCACCGCTTGGGCGCGACCTGGTCCTCCAGGTGGATCGCAGCCACGCCGGCATGCTCAAACTGCTGCACCGTGCGGGCCACGTTGAGCACGTTTCCGTAGCCGGTGTCGGCGTCGCTGATCAGCGGGACGTCGACGGCGCGAACCATCCGGCCAGCGTTGTCGACCATCTCCGGTAGCGACAGCAGCCCGACGTCCGGCAGCCCCAGCAACGTCGCGGTGGTCCCGAAGCCGGTCATGTAGGCCGCGTCGAAGCCAGCGTGCTCCACCAAGCGCGCCGACAGTGCGTCGTAGGCACCGGGCACCAGCAACGGACCTGGACGGTTCAACAGCGCCCGCAGCCGCGCGGGCCCACCGCTGGGCGGCGAGAGAAAACTGCCCATCAGCGTGCGGTGTTTTCGAGTACGGCCAGGCCCGCCTGGGCGATCGCCATGTCCTGGCTGTAGTGCCCACCGCTGACGCCGACGGCCCCGATGACCGCACCGTCCACCACGATGGGGTAACCGCCGCCGAACACCACGAGCCGATCGATCCCGGTCGGGGCGCCGACCCGCAGCGGTTCGTCCTTGTCGATGAAGTCGAACCACGCGTCGGTGCTCATGCTGAAACCAGCCGCGGTGTACGCCTTGTCCGCAGCGACCTGCACGCTCAGCAACGGCGCACCGTCCATCCGTAGCGAAGCCTTGACCACCCCGCTCTCGTCCACCACGGTGATGACGAACGGCTGCCCCATCCGCTGAGCCTCGGCCACACTGGCCGCGATGACCGCCATGGCGGCGTCGGCCGTGATGCTTGCTTTGCTAAATGACGTCGCGGTCACTACGCACTCCTGAGTTTTGTCGTTGCCATATACCTGTGCGGATGCTTCGAACATAAGCCTTCCCGCGACCAACCGCCCGCCCGACGTGGCAGCCGACGACTCGATATGGCAACGTTGGCGTTGCGTAATTATTCGTCCAACCTGGAGGTAGCTGTGTCCCTCGCCCCGGAGCAGAACCCGGACTTTGCCGACTTCGCCCACCCCGAGCGGCTGGTGTCCACCAGCTGGGTGGCCGAGCACATCGGGGAGCCAGGACTGGTGGTCGTGGAGTCCGACGAGGACGTGCTGCTCTACGACTCCGGCCACATCCCCGGATCGGTCAAGGTCGACTGGCAGACCGAGCTCAACGACGCCGTCACCCGCGACTACCTCGACGGCGCAGCTTTCGCCAAGCTGATGGGCGCCAAGGGCATCAGCCGCGACGACACGGTGGTGTTCTACGGTGACAAGAGCAACTGGTGGGCGACCTACGCGCTGTGGGTGTTCACCCTGTTCGGCCACCCCGACGTGCGGCTGATGGACGGCGGGCGCAACCTGTGGCAGGCCGAGGGGCGCGAGCTCACCCGCGACAAGAGCGCGGTCACCCCCGCCGAGTACCCCGTGGTCGAGCGCTCCGACGAGGCCATCCGCGCCTTCAAGGACGACGTCCTGAGCAATCTCGGCCGCAACCCGCTAATCGATGTCCGCTCAGTCCCCGAGTACACCGGCGAGCGCACCCACATGCCCGACTACCCCCAAGAAGGCACCCTGCGCGGCGGGCACATCCCCAGTGCGGCCAGCGTGCCGTGGGGCAAGGCCGCGGCCGAGGACGGCCGCTTCAAAACTCGGGCCGAGTTGGAGACCATCTACCAGGACGAAGCCGGCCTCAAGGCAGAGGACGCGGTCATCGCCTACTGCCGCATCGGCGAGCGCTCCAGCCACACCTGGTTCGCCCTCACCCACCTGCTGGGCTACGAGAATGTCCGCAACTACGACGGCTCGTGGACCGAGTGGGGCAATTCCGTCCGGGTGCCCATCGTCAAGGGTGAGCAGCGCGGCGAGGTTCCCGCCCGGTGAGCCTGCCGAGCGGTCTCACGGAGATCATCGAGGACTTCCAGGCGCTGGAAGGCCAGAACAAGCTCGAGCTGCTGTTGGAGCTCAGCGACGAGCTACCTCCCTTGCCTCCCGAGCTGGCCGACCATCCGGAACTACTCGAGCCGGTACCGGAGTGCCAGACGCCACTGTTTCTGTCCGTGGACGCCACCGACATCGCGCATGTCCGCTTGCACTTCTCCGCCCCGCCGGAGTCCCCCACCACCCGCGGGTTCGCCTCGATCCTGCACCAGGGTTTGGACGGGGAGAGCCGGGAGACGGTGCTCGACGTCCCGGAGGACTTCTACACCGCATTCGGGCTGGCCGAGATCGTGAGTCCGTTGCGGCTGCGTGGTCTGTCGGCAATGCTCGGCCGGATCAAGCGGCAGGTCCGCGAAGCAAACCAGTCCTGAAAGGACACTTGATGCGTGCAGTTCAGATCACCCGTCTCGATGGGCCGGAGTCGGTGGAGATCATCGAGATCGACGAGCCGCAGGCCGATCCGGCGTTGGTCTGCGTCGATGTACACGCCGCCGGGGTGGCCTTCCCCGATGCGCTACTCACCCGCGGGCTCTACCAGTACAAGCCCGACCCGCCGTTCACCCCGGGCAGCGAGATCGCGGGTGTGGTCCGCTCCGCACCGGAGGGCAGTGGCTTCGCGAGCGGCGACCGGGTGGTGGGTCTGACCGGGATGTCCGGTGGCATGGCCGAGCTCGCGTACCTGTCCCCGGATCTCACCTTCGCCCTGCCCGATGCGGTGTCGCTCACCGCGGGCGCCGGCATTCTGTTCAACGACCTCACCGTGCACTTTGCCCTGACCGAGCGGGGACGACTGCGCAAGGGCGAGACGGTGCTGGTGCACGGCGCGGCCGGCGGCATCGGCACCTCCACCTTGCGCCTGGCCGGCTTATTGGGCGCTGCGCGCACCATCGCCGTGGTGAGCACCGAGGCCAAGGCGGTGAAGGCCCGTGAGGCCGGCGCCACCGACGTGGTGCTCGTCGACGGCTGGCTGCAGCAGGTGCGTGAGCTCACCGACGGTCGCGGTGTCGACGTCGTCCTCGATCCCGTCGGCGGTGACCGGTTCACCGACAGCATCCGCTCACTGGCCCCGTCGGGCCGGGTCGTGGTCATCGGCTTCACCGGCGGTGGTGATATCCCTACCGTCAAGGTCAACCGTCTGCTGCTCAACAACGTGGACGTCGTCGGTGCCGGCTGGGGCGCCTGGTTCATGTCCCACCCGGGCTACGTGTCCCAGCAGTGGGCCGAACTCGCGCCTCTCCTCGCCTCGGGTGACCTCAGTGCGCCGGAGCCCTCGGTGTTTCCCATCGAACGCGCGGCCGACGCCATCGGCGCGCTGGAACGGCGCGAGGCGTTGGGCAAGGTCGTCATCACCCTGCGGTGAGAAGGTCTGGGAGCACGGCGAGCCGATCGCGAGACTAATCCGCCTCATATGATCGGCGTGCGCCTCACTCGCCCAAGCGCATAACCTGGACGTGTCTTGCATCACAGCAGGGTGTCCAGCCACCGAGGGGTCCCCCATGTCGTTTCGCGCTCACCTTCGTCCCGTCACCGCGGCAACGTTGCTCCTCGTCGCCGCCGGCTCCGGCACAGCGGCGGCCGGCCCCCTGCCAGCCGGCTCATCGGGCCCGTCGTTGTCCGCCCAGGGAGATGTCGAGCTCGCACCGGGTCTGGAGGTCTTCCACGTCGTCACGGATTCACACACGTCCGGCAGCACGACGACGGGTCAATTCACCGGTACCGGGGAACTGAAGGCCGGTCCGGTCGACCTGCCGATTCCGCTGTCCATCGCCGGTCCGGTCACCTGTCTGACGGTGCACGGAAACACGGCAGCCTTCCTCTACCCCATCAAAGAGGCGCAGCCGCCAATACTGGCGAACCTGCTGGTGAACAACACCTCGGTGCTGTTCACCGTGACCAAGGGAAACAACGGCGTCAACCACGTCGGATTCGTGGGACCGCTGCCGTCAGGCTTCTTCCACGGTTGCGAACCAACCGGCACCCCGTTCGTGTTCCACGGCACCGTCAACGTCACCGGGTAGCCGAACCACGCCGCCACGATTGCCACCTCCCGCCACGTCGCCCGGGCCGGCCTCCTAGACTCCACGGGCAAACTCTCGCGATCCCCAAGGACGACTCCCCGGATCACCCGCGACGACAGGAGGCTTCGTGCCTAGTTCAGGCTCAGCGACCGCCCAGGACAGCGCAGCGATCACCAAGGTGCTCGTCGCCAACCGCGGCGAGATCGCGGTACGCGTGATCCGCGCGTGCGCCGACTCCGGTATTGGCAGTGTGGCCGTGTACGCCGAGCCGGACGCCGACGCGCCGTTCGTTCGACTGGCCGACGAGGCGTTCGCGCTGGGTGGGCAGACCGGCGCCGACTCCTACCTGAACATCCCGAAGCTCATCGACGCGGCAGAGAAATCCGGCGCTGACGCCATCCACCCCGGCTACGGCTTCCTTTCGGAGAACGCCGAATTCGCCCAGGCCGTGCTGGATGCGAACCTCATCTGGATCGGCCCCAGCCCGCAGTCCATCCGCGACTTGGGTGACAAGGTGACCGCCCGCCACATCGCCACCCGCGCCGGTGCCCCCCTGGTGCCCGGCACCAACGACCCGGTCGCCGACGCCGGCGAGGTCACCGCCTTCGCGAAGGAGCACGGCCTGCCGGTGGCCATCAAGGCGGCCTTCGGCGGCGGTGGGCGCGGCATGAAGGTCGCCCGCACCATGGAGGAAATCCCCGAACTGTTCGACTCGGCCACCCGGGAGGCGGTCAGCGCCTTCGGCCGCGGCGAGTGCTTCGTGGAGCGCTACCTGGACAAGCCGCGGCACGTCGAGGCCCAGGTGCTGGCCGACACCCACGGCAACGTCGTCGTCGTCGGCACCCGCGACTGTTCGCTGCAGCGCCGCTTCCAGAAGCTGGTCGAGGAGGCCCCGGCGCCGTTCTTGACCGATGAGCAGCGCATGGAAATCCACACCAGCGCCAAGGCCATCTGCAAAGAGGCCAACTACCACGGCGCAGGCACGGTGGAATACCTCGTCGGCCAGGACGGCCTGATCTCCTTCCTCGAGGTGAACACCCGGCTGCAGGTGGAGCACCCCGTCACCGAAGAGACCGCAGGCATGGACCTGGTGCGGGCTCAGTTCCAGATCGCCGAGGGCAAGGTGCTGGACATCACCGAGGATCCCGAGCCGCGTGGACACTCCTTCGAGTTCCGGCTCAACGGCGAAGACGTCGGCCGCGGGTTTCTGCCCGCCCCCGGAACCGTCACCCGCTTCCACGCCCCCACCGGCCCGGGTGTGCGACTGGACGTCGGCGTGGAGAGCGGCAGCGTGATCGGTGGCCAGTTCGACTCCATGCTGGGCAAGCTCATCGTCACCGGCGCCGACCGGATGCAGGCACTGGAGCGCTCCCGGCGAGCCCTGGACGAAATGGTGATCGAGGGCATGGCCACCGTGCTGCCCTTCGACCGTCTCGTCGTGCGTGACCCGACCTTTGTGGGTGATGACGACGGCTTCACCGTGCACACGCGGTGGATCGAGACCGAGTGGGACAACACGGTGGAGCCCTTCGGCGCGGCTGCCGACGCCGACGCCGACGAGCCCACCCCAAGGCAGAGCGTGGTCGTCGAGGTCGGTGGCCGACGCCTGGAGGTGTCCCTGCCCGGCGACCTGGCCATCGGTGGTGGTGGCGGAGGTGCCGCCGCAGCCAAGAAGCCCAAGTCCCGCAAGCGTTCCGGTGGTGCCGCGGCGGCCTCGGGCAACTCAGTGGTCGCGCCCATGCAGGGCACCGTGGTCAAGGTTGCGGTGGAAGACGGCCAGCAGGTTGCGGCCGGTGAGCTCATTGCCGTGCTCGAGGCGATGAAGATGGAGAACCCGGTCACCGCCCACAAGGACGGCACCATCTCGGGTCTGTCCGTCGAGCCCGGCGCAGCCGTCACCCAGGGCACCGTGTTGTGCGAGCTGGCCGACTGACCCGGCGCTAGGCTCCGCGGTGTGAGCGAACAGCCGGAAGTCCGTGTGGGTACCGCCGAGCGCGAGGCCGCGCAGAACGAACTGAACGAGCACTTCAGCCAGGGTCGGTTGGAGGTTCCCGAGTTCGAGGAACGGAGCTCGCTGGTGGCCGGTGCTCGGACCAGATCCGAGCTGGACACCGTGTTTCACGATCTGCCGCGGGCACCCGCGACGGTCGACCCTGATGCTGTTGCCAAGCCCAGCCAGACCCGGAACTGGTGCCACACCGTCCTCGGGGCCACCCCGATCGTCGCCGTGGTGTTGTTCTTCCTGCTGAACGGCCACTTCGACCAAGCCTGGCTGGTGTTCCTGCTCGTTCCCCTGGTCGGCGCCATCCTGGGTGGCGGGGAGTTTCAGCGTGACCGCAGCCGGCGGCGCGAGCAGCGGAATATCGACCGGCGCCAGCACTGACGCGTGGAGCCCATCGAGATCAACGCCGGGGCGTGGTACCTACGGGCGTTACGCGCGGACGAGCGGGTGGACGACCGGCCCGTGTTGCTCACGGCGGCAACGGATCCCGACACGGTGCGGTACGCGCCCCTGATGGTGTCCGAAGGTCTGGCTGCGGCCACCGACTATGTGCGTCGCCGGACGCTGCAATGGGCGAACGACAGCTGGTACTCCTGGGCGGTGTGCGAACCCACCACGGGCGAGATGCTGGCCGAGGTGGGGTTGCGCAACATCGAGCCCACGCAGCGCTCCGCCGAGCTGGCCTGCTGGACCGCTCCCGCGCAGCGAGGCAGGGGGATCATGGCTGCGGCGACGGGAGCGGTTGTCCGCTTGGCCTTTTCCTCAGCTGCGCTGGGCGGATTGGGCCTGCACCGCGTTGGCTACCTGCACGTGGACGGCAACAGTGCGTCGGCGGCGCTGGCGCAGCGATGCGGCATGGTCGCCGAAGGTCGGATGCGCGACGCCGTGCTCATCGACGGCACCCGCAGGGACATGATGTTGCTCGCCCGCCTGGCCACCGACTGAGGCGCTAACGAGGACGTTCAGGTCACTCAACGCCCTTTTCGGCCCATGAGAAGGGCGTTCAGGTCACTCAACGTCCTTCCGGCGGGGCCGGGGGCGCTCAGAGCACTGGTTCGAGGATCTCCGCACGGGCCTCGGGGGCCGCTGCGCGCAGGGCGTCGGCCGAGTCGTCACTGAGCTGGGTCTGCGAGTCGATCTCCGCCTGTACCCGAGCGCAGTAGGTGTCGACCTCCCGGGTAACCGTCTCCTCGTCCCAGCCCAGCACCGGCGCTACCAGCTCCGCCACCTGCTGCGCGCAGTCAACACCCCGGTGGGCGTACTCGATGGAGATGCGGGTGCGCCGGGCCAGCAGATCCTCCAGGTGCAGCGCAGCCTCAGAGACCGCCCCGTATACCGCCTCCACCTGCAGGTAGTCCGGCGCTGCAGTGATCGGCTGCAGCAGCTCGGGCCTGCCCTCAGCGACGGCGAGCACCTCGTGCAGCAGCGAGCCGTACCGATCGAGCAGGTGGCGCACCCGGTAGGGGTGCAGACCATAGCGCTCACCCACGTGCGCCGCCTGGTTCACCAACGCGAAGTAGCCGTCGGCACCGATCAGCGGCACCTTATCGGTGACCGAGCTGCCCACCCGGGCGGGAATGTCTTCCGCTGCGGCGTCCACGGCATCGGCTCCCATCACCCGGTACGTCGTGTACTTTCCGCCGGCGATGGCGACCAGCCCCGGGGCCACCCGGGCCACGGCGTGCTCGCGGGACAGCTTGGAGCTCTCCTCGCTCTCCCCGGCCAGCAGCGGTCGCAGGCCGGCGTAGACGCCCTCGATGTCGGCTGCGGTCAGTGGCGTGGCCACCACCTTGTTCACGTGGCCCAAGATGTAGTCGATGTCCGCCTTGGTCGCCGCGGGGTGCGCCAGGTCCAGCTTCCAGTCGGTGTCCGTGGTTCCGATGATCCAGTGGTTGCCCCAGGGAATGATGAACAGCACCGACTTCTCGGTGCGCAGGATCATCGCCGCCTCGCTGACGATCTTGTCCCGGCCCACCACCAGGTGCACGCCCTTGGAGGCCCGCACCTTGAAGCGCCCGCGGCCCCCGGCGATCCGCTGGATCTCGTCGGTCCACACCCCGGTGGCATTGATGACGACGTGCGCCTTGACGTCCGTCTCCCTGCCGTCCTCCGAGTCGCGCACCGTCGCTCCGCTGACGCGGTCGGCCTCGTGCACGAACCGCACCACCTGGGTGGACGTGCGCACCACGGCACCGTAGTGGGCGGCGGTGCGGCCGACCATCATGGTGTGTCGGGCATCGTCGACGACGGTGTCGAAGTAGCGCACACCGCCGATGAGTGCGCTGCGCCTGAGCCCGGGCGACATCCGCATTGCGCCGGCCCGGGTCAGGTGCTTCTGGTGGGGCACCGACTTCGCGCCACCGAGGGTGTCGTACAAGAAGATGCCGGCGGCCACGTACGGCCGCTCCCACAACCGGTGCGTCAGCGGGTAGAGGAACTTCAACGGCTTGACCAGGTGCGGGGCCAGCGTGGACATGGACAGCTCACGCTCGTGCAGTGCCTCCCGCACCAAGCCGAACTCCAGCTGCTCCAGGTAGCGCAGCCCGCCGTGGAACATCTTCGAGGAGCGGCTCGACGTGCCCGACGCGAGGTCACGCGCCTCCACCAGCGCCACCCGCAGGCCACGGGTGGCGGCGTCCAGCGCGGCACCAGTGCCCACCACACCACCACCGATCACCAGCACGTCGAACTGCTCGGAACCCAAACGCTCCCAAGCCGCCTCCCGCTCGTGCGGCCCGAGTGACCCGGCATGTCGTTGCTCGCTCAACTCGACTCCTCAGCTGTCATCGCTGCGACCACCTACATCGACAGCACCGTTCAGACGGTACCGGCACATCAGCTCTCCTGCTGCGCGCACACCGGCATACGTGCGCGTGCAGGGGTCAGCACCTAGTATTCGCTCGGGCCCGATCTATGACGGGCGTCACAAAACTCGAGGAGCGCTGCATGGCTGCAAAGTTCACCAGGCTCGGGCTTGTCGGGGAGATGGCCGCCGAGTTCGCCGGTACCCTGATCCTCATTCTGTTCGGCGCCGGCGTCGTTGCGCAGGTCACCGCAGGCGGTGAGGCCGGCAAGCTCGGCAACCACGACAGCATCGCCTGGGCGTGGGGCCTCGGGGTCACGTTCGGCGTCTACGTCGCCGGCCGGCTCACCGGCGCGCACATCAACCCCGCCGTCACCTTCGCGATGGCCTTGTTCCGTGGCTTCTCCTGGTCCAAGGTCGCGCCCTACGTCGCCGCGCAGACCGTCGGGGCGTTCGTCGCGGCCCTGCTCGTGCGATGGAACTACAACGACGTCCTCAACGCCATCGACCCGGGGCACACCATCAAGACCCAGACCATCTTCTCCACGTTGCCGGGCAACGGCACGTTGCCCGTCAGCACGACGTCGGCGCTGATCGACCAGATCATCGGTACCGCGATCCTGCTGTTCCTCATCTTCGCTGTCGTCGACGAACGCAACAGCGCGCCGCTGGCCAACCTCGCGCCGGTGATCATCGGCCTGATCGTCGTGGCCATCGGTTTTGCCTGGGGCACCGACGCCGGCTACGCGATCAATCCCGCACGTGACTTCGGCCCCCGGCTCGCCTCCTACCTGACGGGTTACGGCTCTGCGTGGCGCAGCCAGTACGGCACCTTCTATTTCTGGGTGCCCATCGTCGGCCCGCTGATCGGCGGGGCGCTCGGTGGGTTGCTCTACGACCAGCTCGTCGGCCGCTTCCTCCCCGTCGGCGGGGAGGAGACGGAAGAGGAGCCGGGCCGGATGCCGTCTGACCCGGAGGCTGACCAGACCGGCGACAAACCGCCGCCCCACACCCCCGAATCCAATCCACCCTTCGCTGAGGAGCACTCGTCGTGAGCAATTCCGACGCACCAAAGTATGTTGCCGCCGTCGACCAGGGCACCACGTCCAGCCGCTGCATGATCTTCGATCACTCCGGCCGGGTGGTTGCCGTCGACCAGCGTGAGCACGAGCAGATCTTCCCGAAGGCCGGCTGGGTGGAGCACGACCCGGTGGAGATCTGGAACAACCTGCGCAACGTGACGGCGGGCGCACTGGCCGACGCCGACCTCGAGGCCTCGGACATCGCCGCGGTCGGCATCACCAATCAGCGTGAGACCACGGTGGTGTGGGACCGGGCGACGGGCAAGCCGGTGTACAACGCCATCGTCTGGCAGGACACCCGCACCGACCGCATCTGCACCGCGCTGGGTGGCGAGGAGGGCGCGAGCAAGTACACCGCCACTACCGGGCTGCCGCTGGCCACCTACTTCGCCGGGCCCAAGGCCAAGTGGATCCTGGACAACGTCGACGGGGCACGGGAGAAGGCCGAGGCCGGTGAGCTGTGCTTCGGCACCATGGACACCTGGGTGCTGTGGAACATGACCGGCGGCCCGGATGGCGGCCTGCACTACACCGACGCCACCAACGCCTCCCGCACCCTGCTGATGGACCTGGACACGCTGAGCTGGGACTCCGGAATCTGCGCGGACATGGGGATCCCGGAGTCGATGCTGCCGGAGATCAAGAGCTCCTCGGAGGTCTACGGCAAGGTCCGCGAACGCGGCTCACTCGGGGGGGTGCCCATCGCGGGCATTCTCGGCGACCAGCAGGCGGCCACCTTCGGGCAGGCGTGCTTGTCGCCGGGGGAGGCCAAGAACACCTACGGCACCGGCAACTTCGTGCTGCTCAACACCGGTACCGAGAAGGTGATGAGCAAGAACGGGCTGCTCACCACCGTCTGCTACAAGATCGGCGAGCAGGACACCGTCTACGCCTTGGAGGGTTCCATCGCGGTCACCGGTTCGCTGGTGCAGTGGCTGCGGGACAACCTCAAAATGATCGCCAACGCCGCCGACATCGAGAAGGACGCCCGCAGCGTGGAGGACAACGGGGGCGCCTACTTCGTGCCCGCGTTCTCCGGACTGTTCGCGCCGCACTGGCGCGCCGATGCTCGCGGCGCGATCGTCGGCCTCACCCGCTTTGTGAACAAGGGACACCTCGCCCGCGCCGTGCTGGAGGCCACGGCGTACCAGACCCGCGAGGTGATCGAGGCGATGAACGCCGACTCCGGGGTGGACCTGAAGATCTTGAAGGTGGACGGCGGCATGGTGGTCAACGAGCTGCTGATGCAGTTCCAGTCCGACATCCTGGACGTGGAGGTGGTGCGGCCGGTGGTGGCGGAGACCACCGCTCTCGGTGCGGCCTACGCCGCGGGCCTGGCCGTAGCTTTCTGGGACACCGAGGACGACATCCGCAACAACTGGGCCAAGGACAAGAGCTGGACGCCGTCCATGGACGAGGCGCAGCGGGAGAAGTTGTTCGCCGGCTGGAAGAAGGCGGTCACCCGCACACTGGGCTGGGTGGACGACGACTGAGTTGGGGCGTCTGCAAGTACCACCAACCCGTGCGTGGCGCGTCTGTAACCGCTACCAACTGGTGCGGCGGAGGACGGGGCAAGGCACGAACCCGGCAGCTCAGTCCAGGTCGTCGTGGCGCATGAGTTGGCGGCCGGACTCGGTGATCGACCCGGACAGCGACGGGTACACCGAGAACGTGTGCGCCAGGTCGTTCACCGTGAGGTTGTTCTGCACCGCCAAGGCAATCGGCAGGATCAGCTCCGAGGCCACCGGCGCCACCACCACCCCGCCGATGACCACCCCGGTCTCCGGACGGCAGAAAAGCTTCACGAACCCACGACGCAAGCCCTCCATCTTAGCCCGCGGGTTGGTGGCCAACGGCAGCATCACCGTGCGCGCGGCCACCTTGCCGCTGTCGATGGACTGCTGACTCATCCCGACAGTCGCCAGCTCGGGGCGGGTAAACACCGCCGCCGCAACGGTTTTCAGCTTGATCGGGAGCACGCCTTCGCCCAGCGCGTGCCACATCGCGATCCGACCCTGCATGGCCGCGACCGAGGCGAGTGGTAGCAGCCCCGTACAGTCCCCGGCCGAGTACACCCCAGGCACCGACGTCCGCGAGACCCGGTCCACCGGAATGTAGCCCCCGCGGTCGAGCTCAACCCCGATGCGGTCAAGCCCCAGATCGGCGGTGTTGGGCACGGAGCCGACGGTCATCAGCGCATGGCTGCCCTCCACTGATCGTCCGTCCGTCAACGTGACCAGGACCCCGCCGTCCGTGCGCTCCACCGACTCGGCCCGCGCCTGCTTGACCAATGTCACCCCACGCTCGGCCAGCACATCTTCCAGCACCGCCGCGGCGTCGGCGTCCTCGCCGGGCAGCACCCGGTCCCGGCTGGACACCAGGGTCACCTTGACACCCATCTCCGTGTAGGCCGAGACGAATTCCGCCCCGGTCACCCCGGAGCCGACCACGATGAGGTGCTCGGGCAGCCGCTCGAGGTCATAGATCTGGCGCCAGTCCAGGATCCGCTCGGCGTCCGGCCGCGCCCCGGGCAACACCCGCGGACGCGCACCGGTGGCCAATAGCACGACATCGGCATCAAGCACCACCTGCTCATCGCCTTCGCGATCAACGGCTATTCGGTGGGTGGCCATGCCGGACACGTCGTCGACCAGCTGCGCGCGGCCGGGCATGATCCGCACACCTTCGCGCTGGAGCCGCGCCCGGATATCCGCGGACTGAGCCAAGGCCAGTGCCCGAACCCTGGCGTGCACCACTGGAATTTCCACCCCAGCCTTGTCCAGGTCGATGTCCACCCCGAGATCGGTGGCACGGCGCAGATCGGCGCGCACGCCCGCCGAGGAGATGAACGTCTTGGACGGCACGCAGTCGTATAGCACGCAGGCCCCACCGAGACCCTCCTCCTCCACGAGAACCACCTCGGCGCCGTGCTGGGCGGCCACCAGCGCCGCCTCGTAGCCGGCAGGCCCACCGCCGATGATCACGATGCGGGTCACAGATCCTCCAAGCTTGGGCAACGGTGTAGCGCGTCCACGGTATCGCCTGAGTCGGCATCCTCGAACCGCCACCGCGCGACTAGTCTGATCATCGTGCCGATCTATGCCGCCTACGGCTCCAACATGGACCCCGAGCAGATGCTCGAGCGGGCCCCGTGCTCGCCGATGGCCGGTACCGGGTGGTTGCTGGGCTGGCGGCTGACCTTCGCCGGAGAGGACCTCGGCTGGGAGGGCGCACTGGCCACCGTGGTGGAGGACCCCGACGCCCAGGTCTTCGTGGTCCTCTATGACATGAGCCCACAGGACGAGCGCAGCCTGGACCGCTGGGAGGGTGCCGAGCTCGGTATCCACCGCAAGCTGCGGTTGCGCATTCAGACCCTGGACGGCTCTCAACTGGCGTGGCTCTACGTGATCGACGCCTATGAGGGCGGCCTCCCGTCAGCGCGCTACCTCGGGGTGATGGCGGACGCCGCCTACGCCGCAGGCGCTCCTGAGGACTACGTGCTCGGACTACGCACCCGCCCTAGCCGCAACGTCGGTCCGGGCACCAGCCGCGATTAGGCTCCGTCGCGCCACGCCGCCAACGCGGCATGCACGAGCACTCGCACCCCGATCTCCAGTGCACGTTCGTCCAGGTCGAAGGTGGGGCGGTGCAGATCGAGGTGTGGCCCGTGGCCCGGCCACACGCCGAGGCGCGCCATGGCGCCCGGTACATGCTCCAGGTACCAGGCGAAATCCTCGCCGCCGCTGGACTGTTGGGTGCCGGCCACCGCGCGCTCACCCACGCCCTCGGTGATGGCCCGGCGGAGCATTCCCGCAGAGGCGCGGTCGTTGACCACTGGCGGAACCCCGCGCTGATGATGCAGCTCATAGGTGACGCCTGTGGGAGCGAGCAGCGCCGCGACGCCCTCGGCCACCACCGCCTCCAACCGGGCCCAGGTGTCACGATCGCCGGTACGGACCGTGCCCCGCAGCACCCCTATCTGGGGGATGGCGTTGGCTGCGTTGCCCGCCTGCACCGCTCCCCACACCAGGACGGTGGCCGCACGCGGGTCCAGCCGTCTGCCCAGTAGCGACGGCAGCCCAGTGATGAGGAGACCCAGGGCGTGCACCAGGTCAGCGGTCAGGTGGGGGCGGGCGGTGTGCCCGCCTGGAGAGTGCAGGGTGATCTCCACGGTGTCGGCCGCCGAGGTGAGTGCGCCCGCCCGCACGCCGACCTGCCCGACCTCCAGCTGTGGGTCGCAGTGCAGCGCGAAGATCCGGCTGACCCCCGCGAGCTCACCGGACGACAGCACGTCGAGCGCGCCCCCGGGCATCACTTCCTCGGCCGGTTGGAACAACACGCGCACCCGACCGGGCAGCTCCGGTGCACTGGCCATGGCCAACGCGGCGCCGAGCAACATCGCCGTGTGAGCGTCGTGTCCGCAGGCGTGCGCCACCCCGTCGGCTGTTGAGCTGTAGGGCGCGCCGGTCTGTTCCTGCATCGGCAACGCGTCCATGTCGGCGCGCAGCGCGATCAGCGGCCCGGGCCCCGTCCCGATGTCGCAGGCAAGGCCGGTGCCGCCGGGCAGCAGCCGCGGCACCAGGCCGGCGGCGGTCAGCTGCTCAGCGACGAATGTGGTGCTCGCATATTCGTGCCTGGAGAGCTCCGGATGTGCATGCAGGTGCCGGCGCCAATCCGAGAGCGCCGCTGTGCCCGAGACCAGCCATTCCTGCAACCAGACCGTCTCGCGGGGCTCAGGCATTCCCGTCGAAGGCCAGTGCGCTGACGTCGGCCAGCGCCGCCACGGCGGGCGCGTACATCACTCGTTTGATCGCGGCGATGGTGTCGCCGCGCTTGCCGGCCAGGCTCTGCGCGCGGGCGATGGCCTGCGCCAGCACTTCGCCCTCCGCTGCTGTCACGTCCACGATGCCTGCCGCCAGTGCCTCGTTGCCGCCATAGCGTCGCCCGGTGGTCATCGCAGTGTGGGCGGTGGCCTTGGACAGTCTTGCCTGCAGCAACGCGGCCATGCCAGGGGTGAACGGGATGTGGATGTCGACCTCGGGGAAGCAGAGAAAGCCGCGGTCGGCACGCATCACCTTCGCGTCGTGCGCCACCGCCAGCATGGCCCCGCCGGCGAAGGTGTGCCCCTGCAGCGCCGCAACGGTGACCATCGGGAACGTCAGGATGCGGGAGAACAAGGCCTGGATGGTGCCGACGTAGGAGGCGGCCTGGTCGCCGTGGGCGCCGAGCCATCCCAAGTCCAGTCCGTTGGAGTAGAACTTCCCGGTACCTGTCGTGACCAGGGCGGCGTCGCCACTGGAGGCTTCGACCTCGTCGAGCAGCTGAGCGACGGCAGCGAGGAAGTCCGGGCTGAACCGGTTTTCGGTGTCCGCCCGGCCCTGCTCCCCCAGGTTGAGCACGAACACGTCGCCTTCTCGTTCCAAAAATGGCACTCTGTCTCCTCCGGATGCGGTCTGACCTGGTGATGCTCATGTATTCCCTGGTCAGGGTGGCGAAGCCAACCGTATTCGACCCGGTTCTGGTGGGTCCTGGTAGGTCCCCGTTGGCCCTGTTTGAGGGCCAACGGGGATGAGTTGGGGATGGGGCGGGCAGTTCATGGCTCGGTGACCTCCGGTGCGAGAGGGATGATGCCGTCATGCTCGCATCCCCCGCCCTGCGGAGCGCGAAGTCGATCGCGGTGAGCACGTCCTCAGGGAGGTCGACCTCGGCGGCCGCGGCGTTGGCGTGGACCTGCTCGGGCCGCGAGGCGCCGGTGATGGCCGAGGCCACCTCCGTGCGGCGTAGCACCTACGCCAAGGCTAGGGCGGGCAGGCTCAGGCCGGCCTCCTGTGCCAGCGGGACCAGCCGCTGCACCGCCTTCAGCGTGTTGTCACTGAGCACTAGGTCCCGGGAGCCGTTCATCGTGTCGTTGGCGAAGCGGCTGTCGGTCGGGAGCGGTTGCCCGGGCAGGTACTTGCCGGTCAGCACGCCCTGGGCCAGCGGTGACCACACGATG